>X84_Common_Chiffchaff__coassemble_10_pt1 | contig 54876 bp, 52 predicted proteins | sample X84_Common_Chiffchaff__metabat2_high_PE_001 | metagenome-assembled genome bin X84_Common_Chiffchaff | reverse complement strand
CATCAAAGATTTTATGTTTTCGCCAATCACAAAAGGTCGTGGCATAACCTTGTTTATCTTAGTTTTTTCAATCACTTAAGATAAGTTTACGCGATTAATTTGCCCCCTTAATTGGCGGTGATATATATCACTATAATTAAATGTAACTAAATAATGAACTTATCGGGCTTAAAAAAGCTTTTGGCCTCTTTTTTAATCGAGAAAGAGCAGCATTATCTGCCCTTTCTTTTTCCTTCACTTCAAAAAGAAGAGTAGCGGATTCTATTTATTTTTTTCAATATCCTGCGTGGCATAGGCATAGTTACGGTGCCGTAATTTAGGTTCTCCCCCATAACGACGCGTACTTTTTCGTCGAAAAGGAGACGGTGTTGTTTTGCTTGTTGAAGTATTGAATCTATCAATGGCTTCTTTTGGGTGGATTATCACTTCTGGGGGTAAATGGGAAGTGGCTGCAATAGCCTGCTTTTCCATAAAGTTGATGGGTGGCTTTTTTGGAGCTTGCGCTTGAGTTTCTTTTTTCTTTATTGGCCTAGGTCCATCTACTGGGGTTGTTCTCTCTGTTCTTTCAGGTGATTTTTTTTTTGTTTGCGGCGTTTGCGAAGGTCTTCTTTCGCCGCTCGGAGCAGGTCTTGTTTGCGTTTGCTCATAATTCGAGGATTGACCTTCTGCAGAATAACGATGATTTTGTTGTCCTCTTTCTCTGCGGGGTCGTGATCGGTTATTACGATGGTTTTTTTCATACCGTCTTTCTGAACGTTGTTTAGGTTGGAAATTTTCTGCTTTTTTAGTAGGCACTGGAACCGCTTGCGCTTTCTTAGGTTTGGTAATATCCGTTAGCATGGAAAACAGACGGCTCAATAATCCTAATTGCGTTTTAGGCTTAGTTTTGTTAGGCAGAACCACTGACTTGACCGCAGGTATTTCTGCTTTGTGAGTAGAAACTGGCGTGTACGGTATAGAGACGTCTGCGTGTGATCGATTTTCTACAAGTTCATAACTTGCTGCAGTACTTCTGTCTTTCTCACTTGAATCCTTATTGATAGCAGTGATTTTATATTGAGGTGATTGCCAAAATGGATTAGGAATGATTAATAGCGTTACTTTATAATTTTCTTCAATTTTAGTGATAGCGGCTCGCTTCTCATTAATTAGGTAAGTGGCCATAGCAACGGGTAGTTCTATACGTATTTGTTGTATTGACTTCTTTAACGCTTCTTTTTCGATGAGGCGAAGCAGTGATAATGTGAGGGATTCAATACTTCGTATTGTGCCTTGTCCACTACAATGTGAGCAAATTGTTTCATTGGCTTTTCCTAAAGAATGTCGTAAACGCTGGCGGGACATCTCTAATAAACCAAACGATGAAATACGCCCGATTTGAATGCGCGCTCTATCTTTTTTAGTGGCTTCGCGCAAGCAATTTTCAACTTTTCGTTTGTTATCTTCCGAACTCATATCGATGAAGTCAATAACAATTAATCCGCCTAAATCACGCACACGTAATTGGTGTGCGATTTCTTTTGCGGCTTCTAAGTTAGTTTTAATCGCTGTTTCTTCGATGTCACCATTTTTGGTGGAACGGCCGGAATTAATATCAATGGCTACTAAGGCTTCCGCACGATCAATTACAATTGTACCACCCGACGGTAGACGTATTTCACGTTGAAAGGCAGATTCAGCAGCTTCTTCTACACCATAATGAAGAAATAAAGGTGTTGTATTTTGATAAAGCGTTATGCGGGATACAAAATCAGGACGAATTTGCTCTATATATTGTTTTGTCTTTTCATAGATTTTTTTATTGTCGATAATAATTTCGTCGATATCTCGTCTTAAATAATCGCGTATGGAACGCGTAATGAGATCGCCTTCTTGAAAAATCAAGAATGGAGCAGAGCGCGTAGCAAATGCTTTTTGTATCGCATCCCATTGTTTTAATAGTAAGTTTAAGTCTCCTTGGAGTTCTTTTAGATCACGACCCACACCTGCAGTTCGTAAAATAAGCCCCATGTCCATTGAAATGGCCATTTGGCTTAATAAATCTTGCATAGCACGTCGTTCCTCTCCTTCGATGCGACGAGAAATACCACCGGCACCCGGATTATTCGGCATTAAAACTAAGTAGCTACCCGGTAAAGTGATATAAGTGGTAAGGGCGGCGCCTTTATTTCCTCTTTCCTCCTTCTCAATTTGGATCATCATTTCCTGACCTACTTTAAGTGAACTTTTGATAGCTTGTAGGTCATTCCCTTTAAACTTGAAATAGGAAGGCGCAATTTCTTTAAAAGGTAGAAAACCATGACGTTCAGCGCCATAGTCTATGAAAGCGGCCTCGAGGCTAGGTTCTATACGGCTAATTTTACCTTTATAGATATTCGATTTTTTTTGTTCGTGGCCACTATATTCGATATCTAAATCGGAAAGGTTATTGTCTTCAAGTAAAGCAACTCGGATCTCTCCCGGTTGAGTTGCATTAATTAATATTCGATTTTTTTCACTATGCATCGTTGAATCCCATTATGGATGAAAGGTTCAACTAAGCTCGTATTACTTGTAAACGGGAGAATGCCGAATTAAAACAAAAACGGTTGCAGTTTGAAACAATGATTGCGTGACCGACTTTATATATCGGGGACAGGTCAAGGTTATTTTTTGTATTGCAAAGGCTAATTTGTCTCTTTTTAGGACGGATAGCATCATCGGTTTTAAAATTCTGGTTTCAACACGGATTACACGTTTGTTTATGCACACTCTTACCACTTAAGTTTTGTAACAATGTTGCCTACGTAGAAATAAATAGCTATTTCAGAAAGCCGCTTTTAAAAAGCGATAACATACATGTTACAAAAATCACAGCAGAAAATAATGTCTCAAAATGAATACAAACTTAGAAGCCGGATTAGTTTTTTACTATGGGGTTAAAATTTACCCCCGTATTTCAATTAAATTAACAAAAACTAAAGTTTTTTACTTTAGCAAATTTTGCAAGACGTCGATTTTTTATCTTCCACCTTACCCTCTTAAAGTAAGCTAATTTGCTTACAAAAACTAAATCTAGCCACATTATAACAGTATTTAGTTGCTTAGCAATAAGTCAGAGGTAGGCTTGAAGCCTAATGGTGTTTTTCCCTAGCAAGACATTTTGTTTTACTAGAAAGTTTTGCTATGCTTACACTGGCCTTTATATGAGGTTTTAGGGGTTTTGTCAGAGGGTGGTTTAATATCAGCCATAGGCTGACAAGCTTTTTCTTAACGCTTAAATTAAGCACTACTTTAGATGGGGAATTTTGCTTATGTGTAAGAAGTTTTTAGTTTCAATGCTGTTGACGGTAGCCTTAGCCGGCTGTGGTCATCAGTCTTCTGATAAGCAAGGCGATCAAACGGATACCGCATTGCCTGTCCAAGATCAAATAACGAATCCAGCACCTGTTAATGGGGTGGATCAAGTTAATGGGGTGGATCAAGGGCAGCAATCCGTTAGCCCTTCCACAGTAGAGCCTACACAACCAGCGCCTACAACCCCGGATACAACAACGCCTGCAGGGGCGAGTACTACAACAACGCCAGTCACACCTTCTACTACCACACCTACGACTCCGACGCCAGATACCCAGGATACTTCTATCAATACTGAGAGTACGGGGACTAAGTAGGGAAAACCTTAAAGACGGGAAGCTCATTTTAGCTTAAAAAGAGGCAGGGTTCTCCTGTCTCTTTTATATTTGCCTCTTTTATGTCCTTTTTATAGGCAATTTTTCTTTTTTTAATTTGAGGAAATAGGACTGCCCGTCAAACCCTATTTATGGTAAAATTTGCCCCTTATTTTGAGCATAATAGTGGTTTTTATGACTGAGTTAGTGGCTAACGAAATTATCTCCGTAACGATTGAAAAAGAGTTAAAACAATCTTATCTCGCTTATGCCATGAGTGTTATTGTCGGCCGTGCTTTGCCTGACGTACGTGATGGTCTAAAACCGGTGCATAGACGCATTTTATATGCCATGAGTGAGTTGGGAAATGACTGGAATAAGCCTTACAAAAAGTCAGCGCGCGTTGTAGGGGACGTGATTGGTAAATACCATCCCCATGGAGAAAATGCGATTTACGATGCCATTGTACGTATGGCGCAGAGCTTTTCTATGCGCTCCGTATTAATCGATGGTCAGGGTAATTTTGGTTCAATCGATGGTGATTCTGCGGCGGCGATGCGTTATACAGAAATTCGCATGTCGAAATTAGCACATGCTTTATTGGCGGATTTAGCGAAAGATACCGTTGATTTTGCACCTAATTATGATGAAACAGAGCAAATTCCTACGGTACTACCGACACGCATTCCTAACTTATTGGTAAATGGTTCCTCGGGGATAGCGGTAGGGATGGCGACCAATGTTCCTCCGCATAATCTAGGTGAAGTAGTCGATGCGTGTATTGCTTTGTTAGATGATTCTGAGCTTAGCATCGATGGCTTGATAGCCTTTATTAAGGGTCCTGACTTTCCCACTGCCGGTTTAATTTACGGCAAGCAAGGCATCCTCGATGCCTATCATGGTGGAAGAGGACGTGTTTTTGTAAGAGCAAAGACTGAATTTGAGCATGATGAAAAAACCAACAAACAGCGAATCATTATCACAGAGTTGCCCTTCCAGGTTAACAAAGCAAAGCTCATCGAAAAAATTGCTGAATTGGTGAAAGAAAAGCGTATCGAGGGTATTACAGCGTTACGAGACGAGTCAGATAAAGAGGGTATGCGTGTTGTTATCGAGATGCGGCGTGGTGAAAATGCCGATGTACTTCTCAACAATCTTTTTTCACAAACACAGATGCAAGTTACATTTGGTATTAATATGGTTGCTTTGGTGGACGGAAGGCCCGCCTTACTCAATCTTAAGCAGCTGATAGAAGCGTTTTTAGCACATCGTCGTGAAGTAGTGACACGGCGAACACTTTTTGATTTACGCAAAGCGCGAGAACGTGCGCATATCTTGGAAGGCTTGGGTATTGCCTTGGCGAACATTGATACCATGATTGCTTTAATCAAAGCAGCCAAGGATCCGAGTGCAGCAAAACAAGGGCTCTTAAAACAAGATTGGCAACTAGGTGTTGTAGCCGATATGTTGCGTAGAGTGCCTTTACTAGATAATAAATTTTTGACGGAAAAAAATGCGAGTTTGTATGGTCTCATTGAGGCCACAAACCTTTACCGTTTATCTCCTGAGCAAGCACAGGCTATTTTAGAGCTTCGCTTGCATCGTTTAACCGGATTAGAGCAGGATAAAATCCTCAATGAATACCGTGAGCAGTTGGCGATTATAAGTGATTTACTGGAAATTCTTAATAACCCAGAGCGATTGCGTCAGGAAATACGGAAAGAGTTACAGTCGGTTAGGGAAGAGTTTTCCGATGCTCGGCGCACTGAAATTGTAACGGTAGACGGAGAAATTAGTACTGAGGATTTGATTCCATCCGAAGATGTGGTAGTTACAATTTCCCATGATGGTTATGTAAAAAGACAGGTGTTAGATGTCTATCAAGCGCAGCGTCGTGGCGGAAGAGGAAAATCGTCAAGTGATGTCAAAGAAGAAGATTTTATTGAACACTTACTTATTGCTAATACGCATGCTACTTTATTATGTTTCTCAAGTTTGGGTAAAGTTTATTGGCTTAAAGTGTATAAACTACCTGAAAGTAGTCGAGCAGCTAAAGGTAAACCTATTGTTAACTTGTTAACATTGAATGAGAACGAAAGGATTCATGCTGTTTTACCTGTTAATCATTATGATGCGGACCATACTATTTTTATGGCGACTGGACAGGGTACCGTTAAAAAAACGAGCTTAACTGATTTTTCCCGTCCACGAAATGACGGTATTATTGCTATTGATTTACGTGATGGTGATCGTTTAGTTGGCGTCGCGCTAACTGATGGCCAGCAAGATGTCTTATTATTTACGGATGCGGGTAAAGTCATTCGTTTTAACGAAAGCAAAGTACGTTCAATGGGTCGTACAGCCTGTGGTGTTAGAGGAGTTAAGTTACAAGAAGGTCAACAAGTGATCTCCTTGATTATAGCGAAACCCGATGGACAGATATTAACGGCGACACATCATGGTTATGGAAAACGTACGCCCATTGACGATCACCGTTTGACGGGTCGTGGTGGTAGTGGTGTCGTAGCGCTTAAAACGACGGAGCGTAATGGTAATGTTGTTGCTGCAGTTCAAGTATTTCCACAAGACGAAGTTATGTTAATAACGAATAAGGCAACTTTAGTGCGTACCCGTGTTGAAGAAATTCGTAGTGCTGGTCGGCATTCGCAAGGTGTTCGTTTAATTCGGCTCAATGAGGGTGAAATGTTGGTAGGTTTGGAGCGCATTGAAGAAGAAATTCTAGATTCTGAAGCTTAGAAATTTGCTTGATTTCTTTGTTTAACAACTGGCTCCAGTCCTCATTTACCCTGCGTAAACTCCGGTCCTCGCCAGTTGTTCTCTTCGAACTCAAACAAATTCCTGTGTTTCAGAGAAAAAGCATAATCGCAGTAGGCAATTGAGTAATTGAGTATATGTTAATTAAAAAACAAGAATTGATCCAATCATTAACAGAAATTAATGTCATTAAATTTGGCGAGTTTACTCTACGAAGTGGGGTAATATCTTCTATTTACATCGATCTGCGTTCTATTATTGCCTATCCGGAAATTTTGCGTCAGGTGGCTAATACACTTTGGGATTGTGTCAAAGATTTAAAGCCTGCCTTATTATGTGGCGTTCCTTATACCGCTTTACCGATTGCAACCTGCATTTCCTTGGATCAAAACTTACCCATGGTAATTTGTCGTAAAGAGGCCAAGGATTATGGAACAAAAAAACAAGTTGAAGGCGTTTTTAAAAAAGGCCAAAATTGCTTAATTATAGAGGATGTTGTAACAACAGCAGGAAGTGTGTTAAAGACAATCGAAGTCTTAGAACAACAGGGTTTACAAGTAACTGATGTGGTGGTTTTAGTGGATAGACAGGAAGGTGGCCGAGAGATATTAGAAAAAAAAGGCTATCGCTTACATTCTATTTTCAGCTTAGCTGATCTGCGCAAAAAAAAATAAGCTATACTTTTTGTTATTATTGGGTGTCTTAAGGTTTTATCATGTCTATGTTTAATTGGATCGACTATACTATCATCGCTATCATTGCACTCTCTGTTCTTATTAGCGTGATGCGTGGCTTCGTTCGAGAGGTTATTTCTCTAGTTATCTGGGTAGTCGCTATTATTGTCAGTTTTATTTTTTATCGATATATAGCTGAATTGTTAGTTAATGTTATTCATTCAGATTCAGTTAGGTTGGTAATTAGCTTTACTGGTTTGTTCCTAGCGACGCTAATATTAGGTATGTTGATTAATTATCTGATCGGTCAATTAGTTTCTAATACTGGACTTAGTGGGACAGATAGAGTTTTAGGTGTTGTCTTTGGCATCGCACGAGGAGTTTTAGTGATTGTTTTTTTAATGATGTTAACAGGCCTTACACCTTTTTCAAAAGAAGAATCTTGGCATGAATCGGTGTTAATTCCGCATTTTTACCCAATAGAAACTTGGGTAAAAAGTCTATTGCCTGATTCAGTTAATGCTCATTTAAAGTTAAATACGGAGGCGCTTTCACGAGAAGTAAATTAATTCATATTTTCCTTTAGGCGTTACTACTAATGCATTCCCTTGAGTACTGCTCCAATCACTTAACACAATACGAGTGCGAATAGGAAAATTGTACTGTTTTAAAGATTGCTTAGGAAAAAGTTGAATGCAAGGCTGATGCGTATGGCCATGGATAATGAGTTGTGCGGGGTAGTGTTGTAGCGTGTGGAATAGCTCAGGTATAACAACGTCAAATTTAGGATCGCCTATCATGTTTTCATGATCGACGCCGCGTAAATAATGTGCAATTTTTTTTCGTAAGAATAAGGGTAGTTTTAAAAATAGTGATTGTAAAAAACGAGTACGTGTTAAGCGTCGAAAATAGATGTAATATTTATCCAGTGTGCACAAACTATCGCCATGGGTAAGCAGTGTCGGTATACCATAAAGCGAAATAAAGCAGGGATCCTCGAGTAGCTTAAACCCCGTTTTTTTAGTAAAGCGTTGACCAAGCAAAAAATCACGATTGCCTGGCATAAAATAGGTGCTGATGCTGCTAGCCTTGAGCTCCGCTAAAGCGGATGCGATTTTCTGATGGTAAGGTGTTTCATCATCATCGCCAATCCAGCTTTCAAATAGATCACCCAAAATATAGAGTGCTTCTGCCTTTTTTGCTTGATTTTGTAAAAAGTTAAGAAAAAGGCGCGTCATAGCCGGTTGCTTAGCGCTTAAATGTAAATCCGATATAAATAAGGTCGACATAGGGTTTAATAATAGCGTAAATTCATGTTATTTTTACCTCCATTTTTTAAAGTATTTTATTGACCCTTTTGGGGAAGCAGTGGAATTTGTATGAGAACCCGTTTTGCACCTAGTCCAACCGGCTACATCCATTTAGGTAATGCCCGAACCGCTTTATTTAGCTTTTTATTTGCTAAATCTCAAGTAGGATGTTTTTTGTTAAGGATAGAAGATAGCGACGCCAGTCGTTCCATGGATGCATTGTCTGAACAAGTTGAAAAAGATTTATTATGGTTAGGGCTTCCTTGGCAAGAAGGACCTGGAAAAGAGGGAAAGCAAGGACCTTATTTTCAATCGCAGCGGCAAGCTATTTATGCGCATTATTATCAGAAGTTGCAAAGCGTTGGCCGCGCCTACCCTTGTTTTTGTAGCGAACAAGCATTGGTTTTAATGCGTAAGTTGCAGTTATCACAGGGAAAGCCGCCACGTTATACTGGTATTTGTCGCCATTTAACAGATGAACAAGTCGCTGAAAAAAAGGCCCAAGCCATAAAACCAACGCTACGCTTTCAGGTGTTAGTTTCCCAAACCATTCGTTTTAATGATTTGGTCAAAGGAGAACAAACATTTTTTAGTGATGATATAGGCGATTTTGTGATTCAACGTAGCGATGGTTCAGCGGCTTTTTTCTTTTGTAATGCCATTGATGATGCTTTAATGGGAGTGACACACGTTCTACGCGGTGAAGATCATCTGACGAATACGCCAAGACAGATCATGCTATTAGAATCATTGGACTTACCCATTCCGACTTATGGTCATATGTCTTTAATCGTGGGTGAAGATGGTTCGCCATTATCGAAACGTCATGGCAGTTTTAGTATTAAGGCTTTACGTGAGTTAGGTTATTTTCCAGAGGCTTTGCAAAATTATTTAGCGCGACTTGGACATACTTATACGAATCCTGATTTTATGGATATGGAAGATTTAGGTAAGCATTTTTCGATTGAGCGATTAGGGAAATCGCCGGCATGCTATGATAATGTTCAACTATTATATTGGCAGAAGCAAGCCTTATTTCATTGTAATGACAAACAACTTCAGATTTGGATGGGGGATGAAGTAAAAAAACTCGTTCCCGATGCCTTAATGCCGGAGTTTGTTGAATTAATCCGATCCAATGTTTCTTTCCCAAATGAAGCAGTGGCATGGGCAAAGACTTTATTTGCGCAGCTATTATTGACCGAAGCAGCAAAAGGCGATTTAAAAAAAGTAGTAGCTAATTTTTGGGATACGTTGTTACATTTATTAGAAGAACCACTTGAGTTTAAAGTTTTAATAAAAAAGCTTCAGGAAGTATTAAAAATAAAAGGTAAAGCTTTATTTGTGCCTTTGCGATTGGCATTAACAGGGCGGCTTGATGGTCCCGAAATGGAAAAAATTTATAAACTCATTGGCAGCAAAAAAATACGTGAGAGAATTCTTTATGTTAAAAATCTATAATACGCTTAGCCAAAAAAAAGAAATTTTTAAGCCGTTGCACGATAAAAAGGTAGGGATGTATGTCTGTGGAATGACGGTCTATGATTTATGTCATATTGGTCACGCGCGAGTATTAGTGGCTTTTGATGTCATTTTACGTTATTTACAAGCTTCAGGCTACACTGTTAATTATGTGCGTAATATTACCGATATTGACGATAAAATCATTAAGCGTAGCCAAGAAAATAAAGAAACTTTAAGTGAATTAACGGCACGTATGATAGCCACTATGCACGAGGATTTTTCACAATTAAATATCCTGCCACCGACACATGAGCCTAAAGCAACAGAGGCTATTGCAGAAATGATAGCGTTGATTCAACAACTTATCGATAAAGGAATGGCTTATAAAGCCGAAAATGGCGATATTTTTTATGCTGTCGATAAGTTTAAAAGTTATGGTGAACTGGCCCATCAAGATTTGGAAAAATTACGCAGTGGCTCACGGGTTGCTATTGAGTTAACAAAAAATGATCCCCTGGATTTTGTTCTGTGGAAACAAGTAAAGCCTAATGAACCTAGCTGGGATTCGCCTTGGGGAAAAGGACGTCCTGGTTGGCATATTGAATGTTCAGCAATGTCTATGGCGGCTTTAGGAGAGCATTTTGATATTCATGGCGGAGGTCTCGATTTAGTGTTTCCACATCACCAAAATGAGATTGCCCAATCGGAAGGCGCTACCAATAAAAAATTTGTAAATACCTGGGTCCATGTTGGTTTTGTACAAATTAACCGGCAAAAAATGTCTAAATCATTAGGAAACTTTTTTACGGTGCGTGATGTATTAGCTGAGTATCCTGCTGAAGTGGTACGTTATTTTCTAATAGCGAGCCATTATCGTAGTCCTATCAACTACTCGCAGGAAAATTTACAGGCTGCGCAAGCGGCAGTGCAGCGCCTTTATACGAGTTTACGTGGGTTTAAACTAATAGAAACGCAAAGTGCAAGCTTTTTTAATCAGACCCGTGGATATCAAGAGAAAATTCAGGAAGCGATGGATGATGATTTTAATACACCTGTTGCTTTAGCGGTATTATTTGAAGTAGTACGTGAAATTAATCGATTACGAGAGAGTAATCCTGAAAAGGCACTGCTTTTAGCTCATTTTTTAAAGCAACAAGCGGGTGTACTGGGGCTTTTACAGCAAGATGCAGAAGATTTTTTTAAAACAGGTATTCAAGAGGATAAATCGCAATCCATAAAAGCGCTGATTGCTGCGCGTAATAAGGCTCGTGCTTCTAAAGATTGGGCTGAAGCTGATAAGATTCGCAATGAGTTAGAACGTTTAGGCGTTTCTTTAAGTGATAATCATACGGGAACTGATTGGCATCGAATGTAGCTTGTTTATATGGAATAGCTTTTTTAGTAAAAATGATTTCTTGTTTTACTTGGCTTTTACAAGTTGTCTTCAATTGAAGACAACTTTTTATTCACTGGAATGTTTAATATTAGGACTAAAGCTATTAACGCGAAGCCAGCTGCGATATACATGGTAAAACTAAAGGCATAAATATAAGCGGAAAGCGCAGCAGTTTTAATCAATGAGGCTGCGTCACTCGATAGATGACTGATAACCTGCATAGCTGAAGTTGATTTTACTAATAAACCATCGATTTGATTTTCTTTTATGCCTGATATTGAAGCGGGTGCGTGCTTGAGAAAAGAGGAAAGATGTAATTTATTTATACTAGCTAAAAAGCTAGCTAAAACAGCTAAGCCAACTGAAATGCCAAGTTGTCGTGCACAATTAATTATTGCACTGGCAATACCACGTTGTTGGGCCGTCACAGTGCTCATAACAGTAGTCATTGTTCCAGAAAGCATTAATGGCAGTCCTATGCCATAAGTCAGTAAGCCCGGAAATAACCATAGATAGTTTTGGTAGTGGCTAAAAGTTCCTATCCAGATAAGGCTTAATACAATCATTAAACAGCCGCTAAACATAGGTAATATAGGGCCGTATTTATCACGTAAATGTCCACCGATTGGAGCCATAAAAATGATAGGAAACATTGAAGGTAAAAGGAGTAAACCAGCTTTTAAAGGTGAATATTGGAGGACATTTTGTAGAAAAATAGCCCAAAAAACAAATACGATACCCACGGCTTGGATAATAAGTATTGTGGTGATAACAATAGAAAAAATAGGATTTTTAAATAATTTGAGTTCTACAAGGGGGTGTGAAAAACGACGCTCCCAAAAAATAAAGCCGATAAAAGTAAGCGCACTTAAGGAAAATAAAATAAGGATGGTCGGTGATGTCCATCCCCAGTTAGGTGCTTCCATAAGGCTAAGTACGAAACCACTGATAAACCCAATAGAAAGGAAAAGACCTAAGTAATCAATAGTGAACTTTTCTGTAGGTTTCCAAGTTGGAACAGTCGTAGCGGCTAAAAAAATACTAGTGATAGCAATGGGAAAATTGATCCAAAAAACAGAGCGCCAACCGAACCATTCGGTTAAAGCACCGCCTAATAAAGGACCAATAGCCAAAAAGATAGCGGCTAATCCAACATAAATACCCACTGCTTTTCCTCGTTCTTTTTCCGAAAAGGCATTTATCACGAGGGCACTGGTTGAAGGCATCATAAAAGCGCCACCTGCCCCTTGCATTGCTCGTGCCACTAACAGCCAGACACCGGATTGGGCAAGCGCACATAAGATAGATGCACTTATAAAAAGGCTAATACCCCAGAGAAAGGCACGCTTATGACCTAAACTATCAGCGACTTTACCGCCCAGTAATATCAATGTACTCAAGGCTAATAGATAGGCATTGACTACCCATTGTAGCAAGCTATTACTCAGGTTAAGGTTGCGCTGTATCGCAGGGAGTGCAACAGCAAGTGCAGTTTGGTCAATAAATACCAGCGCTAATGCACTCGACATGGACAGCAAGGTTAACCATTTACTGCTTTTATGGTTGAGATTAAACATCATCTTACTTCTTTAGGTCTTAAAATAGACTATATTTTAATTAAGAGTAACGCCTTATTTATAAGAGCAACCCCTTTAAATAGGTGGAAGGAGCAGTTTATGCGTATACTCATTCGGTTTACAATATTTTTTGCATTACTTCTTGTTTTTCTAATCATGAATGGGGATAGCTTTGCCGCACGAGGCTGGCTACTCCAAACATTATGTGACGATCCACGTCTTTATTGCATTGTCGTACGCAAAGGAGAAACATGGGATAGCTTGTTTTCCGATCCAGGACGGCGCGATCTCGTGATGCGAATTAATCGCATGAACACACCAATATGGCCTGGAATGAGAATTGCAATACCAAGAGATCCTTACAGCGCGGATAGTATGCAGTATACACCATTTTCACCTTATACAGTTCCTAGAGGAAGAAAAATGATTGTGTATTCACCTGCTTTAAATGCATGGGCAGCTTATGGACCCGCAGGAAATATTATTCGCTGGGGACCTGGTTCAGGCGGACAAGATTGGTGTCCTGATTTAGGGCGACCCTGTCATACGCCCAGTGGTAATTTTCACGTTTATGAAAAACGAGGATTCGGCTGTGCTTCAACAAAGTTTCCAAAGCCGGATGGTGGTGCGCCCATGCCTTATTGTATGTTTTTTAAGGGTGGTTTTGCAATGCACGGTTCCCGTGGTGTTCCTGGATACAACGCCAGCCATGGTTGTGTGCGAATATTTGTCGATGACGCAGAGTGGCTTAATAAAGACTTTGCAAACATGGGTACGCAGGTTATTATTTTACCTTATCCGTTTCATCGTTCAGCGCCACAGGCGCAACTTGATGGAGAAGACGACGATGATAGTGACGACGGAGAAGATATTGCTTTGGATTTAGATCCTGTATCTGTTGATTTAGACCCGGTAAAAATAAGTTAGAATGTACTTAAAAAAACATATCGGTTAATTTGAATAAAAAGGTGAATAATACATTGCAATCATTATTTAATGAATTTTTACCTTGGATCAGCCATTATGGGAGCGTTGCCATTTTTTTATGGTTAGCACTGGGTATTATCGCCTTACCTGTGCCAGAAGAGTCTTTACTCTTATTTATTGGGTTTTTAATGGCAAAGGAAAAATTACCTATTGTTTCAACTATTATTGCTGCCTATGCTGGAACTTGTTGTGGCATAACAGGTAGTTATGGGTTAGGTCGTGCAACAGGCCATTATCTCAATCGTGGCTGGGGTCGTTATGTTGGTTTAACAGAAAAACGATTTAAAGCCGCACATAATTGGTTTGAACGGGTAGGTAAATGGGCATTATTCATGGGTTATTTTATTCCAGGCGTTCGCCACTTAACAGGTTATGTAGCGGGGACCTTAAAACTTTGCTATCGATATTTTGCCTTGTATGCGTATTCAGGAGGGCTTATCTGGTCCAGTTTATTTATGGCTTTAGGGTATTTTTTCTATAATCATTGGCAATCAGCTATTCATTCTTTACAGGCAAATTACCCTTCACTCTTAAAGTTTTTTTAACCTACCGCTCGTACTTCGAAGATGCAAATTTTTCGAATTTACAGCGAGCGGTATGCCCGAGCACACGGCGACATAAAGCTAAGCTTATGCCCCGCCATTCAAGGGGAGAATCACGATATCTTTTCTTGAAAACTTCCATCGCGAAGAGTATATGGCCATCATCGTACCAAATAACGATACACCCTAAGGCAGTAGTATCCTAAATTATAAATTGCTAATAAAAAAGGGATAGGCGCGGCGGCAATCGTGCCATAACGCCAAGGAGAGTTTCTTATCTTGTTTAGGAGTGTTACAGGTTTAAAAATATCTGAAAATTTTATGGGTGTTATGAGACTGTTTTCTAAATTTGACCAATTATTATTAAATTTAAAGTCCTGAATTTTTTTCAGATTAATACGTTTTGGTTTGAAAATGAACTCAAGAAATTGCTGTGTTGAGTAACTTTTAAGTTTTTCAATAGGGATCGAAGCAATGTTAAAAAGTTGGCTGAATTCTTTTATATTGCGGTGTAGATTATCTGCGATATTTTTTTGGAAGTAGAGATTATAACTATTTTTTTTAATGTTATTTTCTAACAGGGGGGTTATAGTTCCGTCCGGGTTTGATTTATATCCAATAGTAGTACCGATGGCATCATAACCACATATACTTTCTATAAAGGATACGGTGGCGTTAAATTTTTCGATTTTATAATCATCTTGGTAGGATATGATATAACCTGGAAAAAAGGTAGATCGATCCCATGCGCGTGAATTTTTATCAAAGATTGAGCTATTTGTTCCAAAATAATAGCCAAAAAATTCGGTAAAAGGATACTCTGGCAAAAAATGACTGATATTTTTTTGTATCGTGCCTCCCCAGCCTAAATCAACCAGTCCAATCTTTCCTTTGTTTAATACTCCTTGTTCCGAGAGATATTGTTTTATTAAGTCTTTCTTATTTTTTAAAAGCTTCTCAAACTCTTCTCCAAATGATGTGTAAGTCAATAACGTGATTAAGTTATCCTTATTACTATTATAGAAATAAGGCTCAACTTTTTTTAAAGCATTTTCTGAGAAATGCGTGGTCGAAAGTCCATAGGTTTGCAGAAGGCTATTAATGCTTAGAGAGCCTGTGGCATATTGTATAGTCTCGATGAGTGAATCTATATTTTTTATGCCGGTGTAAATAGCACAGCTACTTGATAATCTACTAATATAAAGGACTTCAAGTTTAAATGTATGTTTTTCACTCTGGAACAGTAATACATTATCTAAAATTTCATTAAATATTTTTTTTAGTAATATGCCTTCTCGAGCAAAAAAAAATATTGTTCTTATTCCTCTTAAATACATATCTAGCAGCGTTTGATAGGCAAATAAAGCAAGGACGGGGGAGATATGGCGACTAATTTCCTGATAATCATCTTTTTTATAATCTTTCAGACTGATAAAGTTATTTATAAATTTTTTATTAATTAATTTTTTCGTATAGTTTATTTGTTCAAGTGATCGGTTTATTTTTTTATATTTTTTTAATATTTCTCTATTATGGTAATGAATTGCTTTTATACCAAGTTTTCTTGGAGATAAATAATCTGATATAAAATTATCACCGACGTGCAAAAATTTTTTTGGTGATAAATTTATATCTTGCAAAATAAATTGAAATAACCGATCAGAACCTTTTGTTATTTTTTTTGTGGCTGAAACATAAAATTTATCAACATAGTTTAAAATACCCAAGTTATTAACGATTTGCTTAATATGTTCTTCCGATAAGTACATATCTGAGCAGATTATAATTTTTTTTCCTTTGTTTTTTAACGCCTTCAGTATATTTTTTACTTCATCGTTAAGATAGAGATGATTTATTTCATTCATCACTTCATAATCAATAATTTTTAAAATTAAACTATTTATTTTTTTTTCGGTTATATTCACTAGTGTCTGCTCAATTATAGAAAATATATCGGTTTCTCGATCTTTTCCTTTTTTGTAAAAATTATTATCACGTAGCTTTGTTTCTTCTCTGTTTCTTATTTTATTAAATTCTTCTGCAGTTATGTCATAACCTAATTGCTTAAGCTGTATAGATGCATATTCTGCAGTTTTCAGCTTAACTCTATCGGGAGGTGCTACAATTCTATGAACAAGGGTGTCAAAAAAGTCAAAGGAAATAATTTCGCTTTCAGTACAATGTAATAAAATTTTATTAAGTGAAGCTATGCTATATTTTTTTGAGGTTATAAATTTTTTTTTTGAAATATAGATATGAATTCTTTTCAAAAAATGAGCATATGTTGCATTAGGTGGTTGTGTATTGGAGTTGAGCACAGCTTTCCTTGGTCGTAAATTATCCTAAGTATTTAAAATTTTACGTATTAAATATAAAAATATCAAATTGATTTATATATTAATCTACATTTTAGATATATAAATATGCAAAGGATATTTAAAGTTGACTATACTATTCTTTGGTATTGATCAGAGCCCGTACGTGTCGTTTTCTCGTTACCTTTTATACTAACTAGATCTCTAATTGTTCCAATAATACTACCACCGGTGGTAGTATCAGCATCTACAATATTATTTTTCATAAAATTTTCCTAGAACATTGGTATGAAATTAAAATATAATCGTATGTGTTTTTGGAAGTAAATAGATATACTTTATTTTGATTGATTTAACCTATTAATGTGGAAATAATTTAATGATTTGGCTGCGGTCTATGACTCATCCTCGCTAAATACTGACACGCCCTAGACAGTTATGAATGGGTGTGTTGAAAAATAGCGTTACCTAAAGTTAAACGTTGTATTAGCTATTTCAGTAAATTACGCACTAAGATAGGAACAAAACGCTTAGCGGGCTTGTTTAATGAAGTCAGAAAGTCACTTAAAACACAAGGCATTATCCGTGAAATTTTCACCTTTGTTGATGCTAGCCAACGGATTAGTAAATTGTCCGTTTGGGAAGAACGTGATAAAGCGATTAAAGCGGGCTTAGAAAAATTTAATACTATGAAGCCGCTAAGGTGCGCAAAGACCATCAAGCTCGTTTAGGCTGTAAAGGTAAAAACAAATTTTGGTAGGAATACAAGCGTCATATAAGCGTCGATGGCAGCGTGGTCTTATCAATAAAGTGGCCGTGACACCGGCTAATACACCGGATGGAAAAGCATTAAAACATACCTGTGCTACGCAAGGGGCTGTGTTGGGTGATAAAGCGTATTGTATAAAAGCTTCTAGGAAAACGCTGCTCAGGAAAGGGTGTTATGATTTCACTATCACAATGAATCCTATGAAAGCACAAAACCGTGATAAAGACCGATGGTTAACGTCCTGCCGTTCACCCGATGAACGCGTTTTTTCCAAGGTCTCAAAACGAGCAAGCTACCAGGGTATCGCTAAAAACCAGTTTCAGGTGCTTATACAATCGCTGGCTTATCATTTAAAACGGCTGCTTTCTTTAGGAATTGAACGGGTTGAAATTAGTTCATACCCAGCGATAGCTCCATCTTTTTTACGAAAAAGGCGCATTATAAATCAGAAAATACTCTTTTTTATTTGATGCATAGCCCTAAGTTTAAGTTTTTAATCCTTTTCTTATTTTTTCATTCTAACTCCTCTCTAGCTTAATTTTTCAATATGCCCTGAATAACCTATACCATAGATTATAGTAATTCAGAAATTTTTTTATTAATGTTAGTTTTTTTATTATTTAAAAAATTGAAGTAGAGATAGGCTAGAAAGATGTTGATTTTAATAGCTGTAATTTTAATTTTTTTTATGATGACTTTTCTTATGCTATAGCGTTTAGTATCTGCTTGGTATGGTTTTTTACTTTTTTCCTCAATATCTTTTATTGTTCTATTAAGAATAAAAGTGCTTTGAATGATTATATCTATTTTTTTATTGATGTGGGATAGTTTATTGTCAAGCTGACGTAACTTTTCATCTGTAGTTTTATGTTCATTAAATTTAATTGTATTATTAAGTTTAATGCTTTCTTTGTCCATAAAAAATTTATCTTTCAAACTATCTTAGTATTTTTTCAATTTTACCATAATTTTTATAAAAAAAATGACAAGATATAGTAGGTAAGATGATCCATTATGGATTAATAGCTAAAGCGGCTCTCGTTTACGTAGTAATAAAAGCATTTTCTGGTAGATATTCCCATTCACGCCAAAGTGTTGTGAGTGGAAAATAAAGCCCCAAACAAATTCTATGATTTTTTTCTAGGGGGGTAGTATCATTGAAGGCGGCGGCATAGGTTTCTAATTGCTTTTTATGTTGTTGCATGGCTAAATTTAAAAAATTGGTAGAATTTTTACCTTGATATAGGGTAGTTTTATAATCAATGATCCAGCGGATTCCGGTTGCATCGATGAAGGTTCGATCAATAACTAAATTGTGAACCTGGCTATTGCGTGCATGGGTTAATGCGTATTCTGAATGTGTGTCTTGGTGTTCTTCACTTAAAATCCAACGTCCACGCGGATCCTGCAATATTTTTTGTAATGCTTTTTTTAGTTTGGTTATTGCCCCATCAAGTTGTGATGGAATCATACCCATTTGTTCTAATAACCGTACAAAATGGGGGGTTACTCGAGAGATATCTAGCTTATCCCAGTAAGCTAAGCCATCTTGACTTATTTGCTGAAGTATACGATGGATAGCTGTTCCTAGTGTCTTTGTACTATTAGGTTTCCATTGATAAGAAAATTGACTGTTTGAGTTAGCTTTTTCTATTTTAGGCAGCGTAGCATAGGGATTTTTCCAATCAGAAACTAAGCGTTTTACTAAACGTGGTGTATTTGATGTTTTTTCATTAGCTTCTTTATCCACGCGCGATAAAAAAGAAAGTTTCTGCGTATTAATCGCAGGCCATAATTGATGCAGTAAACTATTGGAATGCAATACTTTAATTTCTTCCTTGGCCATTTTTCTCAGCATTCCCAATAAAGTTAAGGATTTTTTTGCACGTGTACTCGCAACATAGAGTAAGCGTGTTAGCTCATAATGGGCTTTGAGTTTTTCTTCACGTAAAAGGTAATTGTAAATAAGATCTTCTTTTTCATGACTGGCTTTAATCGGAGCTAATAAAAAATCTTTGTTATTTTGTGAAAGAAGCTGTTCTTGATATAAAAATAACTGGCTATCATCACTGCACCCTTGGCGATGTAGGCTGGGTAAAATAACATGATCATATTCTAAGCCTTTTGCTTTATGTATCGTCATGATTTCCACGGGATAGCTGTGTTTTGTCGTATTCTGAGTGACTATTTTAGAAAGCGCTTCTTCTAATTTAAAAAAATCGAATTGATCGCCTTCAGCTACTATCTTTTTTTCGAGATACTCTAAATAGGTTTCTACGAGTGATATTTCTTCTGTATACTTCAATGTGGTAGGACCACCTAAAGCTACCCAAGCTTTTTTTAGCCATACAGTTAATGGTATTCTGTGTTGCTCCTGTAAACACTGCTGTAAAATAGGGACAATACGGCGACAGCGCTGTTTTGTTTCTTCTCTTAAAGCCATCTTTTCAAAATCTATTAATTGTTGCCAAATCGTTGTAATAGGATAATTCTTATCGGTAAATTGTGTAATTTGATAGAGATCGTGTAAATCTAAACCGCAGAAAGGGGAGCGTAACAGGGCTAACCAACTGATTCTGTCGCCCAAATGCAATAAGGCGCGGGTTAAGGCTAAAAGATCTTGTATGGCTGATTTTTCAACAAAGTTTTCGATTTCTATCGCATGATAGGGAATAGAAGCGACTTGTAGCGCAGGTAATAGCTCTATAAGATGCGTGCGCGCTCTCACTAAAATAGCTATAGAATCTTCTGGGTTTTTCTCCTTAATTTTTTTTATGATTTCAATGATTTTGTTGGCTTGTGCAAGTGAGGTACTTTCTTCATCAAACCAAATTGTTTCTACTACCTTGCTAGTCGATGTAGGTTGAAAGGCGGTAGCCGGTGAAAAAGCAATCGCGCCACGATTAATATTTTCTATTGTAGGAAGTATTTGACTAAAGCAGTGATTAATCCAGGTAATAATAGCGGCATTCGATCGAAAATTGACAGACAAGGTTAATGCGTGTAGAGGAATGTTATTGATGCCTTGTTGCCGTATTTGTAGAAATAAGCCCACTTCCGCTTTACGAAAGCGATAAATGGACTGCATCGGATCACCAACTAAAAAGAGGGTGCGACCATCATCGCTTTGCCAACCCGCCATAAGTTTTTTAATTAATTGAAATTGTGCAATGGATGTATCTTGAAACTCATCGACTAATAGATGTTCGATTTGATAATCTAAAGACAAGGCTAAATCGGTAGGATTATCTTCATCACCTAAAGCGGCTAAGGCGCCAAGTAGTATTTCAGTATAATCTCCTTTTTGCTGTTGCTGAAAGACGAGTTTTAAATGGGCTACTAATACCGGAAGAAGTTCAAACAATGCCGCTAGTGTTTTCCATTGTGCTTCGCTATAGGTGAGAGGAGGCGCGTTTTTAAAATCAATTAATGCTTCGTGTAAACCCAATTGATTTTTCAATTGTTTAATCAGCGTGTACACGCGCTGTTTCATATCTGTGTAATATTCTTTTTTTTCTTGATTTTTTTCGTTGGAAGAAGAAGGAAAGCCTTCGCTTTGTCTTACTTGTTTACGCCATTCATTATCTGTAGTTAATAATAAATCGTTCGCTTTTTTCCAAAAGTTTAGATCATCAGTTTTTTCTAGAGTTTTTCCTTCGAGTTGATATTGAGAGAACTGGAGTAATTCAATCAGTTCTTGGTGTAGAGGAGGTGGAGTTAGTCGGTTGAGTGCTCTAATACATTCTTCATTAATGCGATGTAAACTTTTCTCTAGATATTCTCTCAGGTGTATCGGGTCTTTTGTTAAGTAAATTAGCCATTGTTCACGATGGCTTAAAAGTTTACTTAATAAGGATTCTAAATGATCAAAATCGTTATCGAGATGTTTAAGTATATGTACGAGCGCTGCTTGCCAAGGTGATTCATTTTCTAAATGGGTAATGAGTTCTTGTGCGGCTAAGCGGTAGAGGAAATCAGAATTATCAATCGGTGTTAATTGGTCACCCAACGTTGAAAGTAAAGGCATCTGACGGGTTAATGTTTGACAAAAACTGTCAATTGTTTGAATACGTAAACGATTGGGATTCGCCAGTAGATCCCAGTTCATGTTTTTATCCTGGTTTAATACTTTTCTGGCCAGCTGCCAACGAATTTCTTCTTTTGCTGAGGGAGAAGAGGGCTGCAGCGCCATTTCTAGTGCATTGAGTATTCTCAGTCGCATTTCAGCAGCCGCTTTTCGTGTAAAAGTGAGGGCAATAATGCTTTCAGGAAAACGAACTTGTGCCAGTAAAACTAAATATCTTTGCACGAGTAATTCTGTTTTTCCTGATCCGGCGGGTGCTTGAACGATAAACGAGTGAGCGGGGTCCAGTGCGCGTTCACGCGCTAATGCATCTTGTTGATTAAGGTTTTTCATCTTGATTGACACGACAAAAAAGTGGAAGTTGGCAGCGGCGACAGGTATTTACGCCTCGTTTAGGGTCGACTTTAGCAACACCTGCTTGAAATTGTTTGGCCAGTTTTTCTAAAGCTTTTTTCCAAAAAGATAATAATTCTGGCATAGTTTGTGGTAAGGTTTTGTCCTTTTTTACAGAAATTAATTGTGATAGACCATTCTCTTTTTCGCTGAAGCCTTGAATTTCAATGGTATGGCTACAGATATGGATCACTGCAAAGCCTTTTATTCGAGGTTGGGATAAACAATAGAGTGCTAATTGCGGCTCGTCTAATCGTTCCTCAAACCAATTAAATTTTATCGGTGTACCCGTTTTATAATCAATAACGAGTGTGCTGCCATCGGGAAGCGTATCTAAGCGATCGATGCGTAAATTTAATGAGAAGTTGGCAAAAGTAAAGTTTTGTTTTTCTTCATGGATAACCTGAGTAAAAGGAGGTCGTTTTTTTTCCACGGCAATCAGTTTCATTATACGTTGTTGTAAACGTTGTTGTTCTATTTCTACAAAATGTGGTTTAAAAGTAAAGGGCCGTTTTTTACTAAATTTTTCAATAGAAATATTAATCACTTGCCTGATAATCACTTGTAACGCGTGATCCGATTGTTTGAGTAATGTAGCTTGGTCTTTTAACAGGTTCCATAGGGTTTCTAGTACATCGTGTAGCAAAATTCCACGATCAATGTGACCCAGTCCTGCTTGAGGAAATGGGTAAAAGTGACTTTTTAAACGAAAGTTAGCAAATGCTTGAAAGGGGCAAGCGGCTTGTGATTTAAAAACCTGACTTCCTATGGAAGACAATTCATTGGGTTGCAATACCGGCCCTGTGTCATCGCTATAATATTCCCAAGCTTGTGCTCTCCAAATTGACTCGATGATAGACGGGTATCTGGGAAGTTTTAAATCACTTAGTTCAATGGTGGGAATATGAGTTATTAATGCGCTGGGACGTAAGGGTTGTTCCGGTTGCTTTGTTTGCAGCGGATGGCTAACGATAATCGTGCAGGCACTCTTTAATAAACGGTTTATAACCCGTGTGGAGAAATACCATTCGCGTTCGCTGGATGCATGTGGTAATGAATGGCGGCGTTGTAATGTGTAAGGAATAAAAGGGTTAGGATGTGCTGTCGCAGGATAGGATTTGTCATCTAAACCCATAATCCAAAGATTATCACTATATAACCCGCTGGTATCCAATAATCCTAATATCTGGATAGGGGCATCATGTATTGTTTTTGCTTGGAAGAGTGATTCATCCGCTAAAAATTTGAGTTGTTGAAAGGCAACTTCTTCAGTTATTTCACCTAAGATGAAATCGAAACGCTCAAACTCATCAAGTAATTTAGACCAGCGTTCAATTAATTGAAATTCTTCACTGAAGATATCGCGTTGACCCGGCCACGCCATCGCTTGAAGTTTTTTAACAAAGTAGATAGTCCATTGGCTAGGATACTGTTTAAATGCATTAGGACTAACCATAATAAGCTGGTGTATCAGCTGACCGAATTGTGGACAGTGTTGTTGCTGGCTAATCTGCGCAAGTTGCTCTAGGCCAATAAAATTTTCTAAATAGCGACGACAATAAATATCGAGTTGCGCACGCTGAGATTGTTCTTCTTCCGCCGCGCCAAGATAAGGAGAACGAATAAGCTTACTGACTTTGTTAAATGGATTTATTACTTTTAATTGCAAGATAATTAAAGCCATTTGTAAAAGGGGAAATTCACTAAGTTTTTTTCCTGAAGCAATATTGAAAGGTTGTGGATCGCTTGTTGGATTTAGGTGAGTAAATATTTCAGTGAAGGTATTAATCACTTGTGAGCGAATGTCCATTAAGTTGGGAATGGCACAGACAATATTTTTTTTATTGCATCGCCAATGTTGATAAGCCCATCGTGCCATTGTTTGTAATTCGTTTTCAGTATCTTGCAATGCTAAACGGCATAGGAGGGGTTTTGGGGCTGAGTAGGAAAACTCGATAATCACACAGCCTGCTTCTTCAAGTACCTGAAATAATTTTTTGCTTTGTGGGTTGATTTCTTCAAACCCGATAAGAAATATCCGCTGAGGCGGGGTTAGACTTTTTTTTCTGTATAAATCTATCAGCAATGTTGTCGCATAGGCAATATCAATAAAAGTTTGTGCTTGACAGAATGCCGCAAAGCTCAGCGCCCATTTTTTCCAAGTGCGAGACTCATTGGTTTGTTCAAACACAGAGGATGTGTAATCCAGTTGGTAACCATGATTTAAATGCCAAGCCTGCTGTGCTGTTTTAGCAATTTGTGCTGTTAGCAAAAGATCAGTAGTAGATTTTTCAATGATAGATTGCCAAATAACACGTTCTTGATTTTTCGTTAATAAGCGGTAAGAGAAAATTGGATTCGTAATGAGATGTTTTTCCCATTGCGTTGTTACCCAAGTTTCTAATTGTAAAATAAGTGGTGTAGACCACACACGTTTGTTTTGCGTTTGTTGGTATAACGTATAATTTTTATGTAAAAAATTAATTAAATGTTTATTAGGCGTTAGTATGAGGTCGTCGGGCTTTAAAGTTTTGAAGAATTTATTGTAAATTTCTAGCATTTAGTTCTTGACAACACTAAGTTATTTAGGGAGGTATAACTGACTTTTGCACAAGTTACATTAATTTGATTTATTTTGCACGCGCTTAGTCCGGGTTAAAATAATTTTCTAATTGACTTAATCTAACTATTTGAAAAAAGATGATTTTTTTATTTTGTGTAAAGCTTGTACAAACTGTAATGATGACTTATAAATCAAGCTTTTCACGTCTTTACTCCAACACTATCCACAAAGTTATTCACAGAATCTGTGAGTAATCTTTATTTAGTTTTAGATTGTGTTTTTTTTGATCAATATGAGCGCGGGTATGAGGATTTGCTTATTTCTTAATGTTGGCTATACTAGCTGCGGGTTTGTGCTGTGAAATAATGTATGGCTTCCAGTTTTCTTCAAGATTGGAGTTTGCCAACGATAGGCAACGGTTAATTGAGCCTGAATTTGGGGGATTTTCGCAGTTATGTTAAAAGGGTTCGCCTTAATTTTTGCTCTTGTTTTTATCGTCATGGGGGTGATTGGTTTTATACCTCCTTTGATACGTAGCCAATTGCTTTTTAACTTGTTTCAAATAGGGCCCATACATAATATTTTTTATTTCTTAATGGGTCTTTTTGCCTTATCTGCTAGTGCATCTGCTATTTATGCTAAATTATATTTTAAAATTCTTGGTATAATTTTTGCGCTCATTGCCATTCTAGGCTTTGCTTTAAATGGAAATCTCGGTTTTTTACAGGTGAATCTTGCCGATAGTTTTTTCCATCTTATTGTGGCAATTATTGCTCTTTATTTGGGTTATACGAGTAGACTATCTACCAGTTCGCACTCGCATAGTATTTAGCCCAATCAAGAACAGCGCTACTAGGTAACCCGGTGTTTGCTTAAAGCCCCAGCTAGTCAGTCGTTAAATGGTTAGCGCTTTGTACTTGGATCTGATTGCCTTTTTCTCCCTTTTGTGTATCACCGTTACAAAGAATTGGGCCTTGTAAAGTAGTTTTTTTAGCGGTTAAGGTAATGGTTTCTTGATCGGTTACGGGAGCACTATTTTTCACTGGATCAGTACCTGTGAAAATAAATGTACATTCTGCTTCATAGGCAATCGGTTTGCCATTTAGCGTAAAATAATCGTAGTTTTTGATTTTAATAGATTCCGGGACCCACTTTCCTTGCCAATGAGGATTCTGATTATGTGTGGGGTTAGATATCGCTATAATATTTTCTTTTGTAGCTATAGGCTGTGTCTTTGTCATAGATAATTTTCTTTATAGAGGGACATTGTTACCCATGCGTAATTTTTGCTTCCAACTAACAAACCATAAGATCAAATTTTTTGGATAACTTTCCCCTCCGCTATTGGTTTGATATAAGGCTTTTGCATAGGCTTGAATGGTAGGATCCCAGCCTTCAGAAGTGGCAAGTTTATCGGAGTCATAGGATAAACCATATAAATCCATCGCCGTGATATCCGAAGTAGGGAAGGTATAATTTAGGCCCCAGCGCTGATTATTAAGCATGGCGAGTAAGTATTCGAGTAGTGTGTAAAGCCTACGAAGGCATGCTTTGCGTTGATTATTTGAGGGATTATTTAAAACTAATAAATAAGCAATGCCTTGAAGCGTAATATCATTTTGTTCATTTTCACTGATTTCTGTTTCACTGACTTCAGCCCGTGTATAAATATGTGCACTTAGTTGCTTATTGCTTGAACTAAATTCTGTCATTGTTTGTATGGGAGGCTTTCCTGTTTTACCAGGATGAGTTGCTATATTATCAACGATAATATTTAACTGCTTGTCTTTTTTTAGATAGCTTGTTACGTCTTTTAGATAGTTGTTTTTTTCCATAGGGGTATTACTCAATTTAGTTTATAAAGTACGTACTTCTTCACTGATAGGTCTTTCTAACTTAACAAATTCTTGCTCTATCGCTTTTTTTAAATGCTGCATAGTTAGTTGTTTTGTTTCCGTTTCTGCTGCGAAAAAGGCTCCATTTAGCAGTACATTGCGAATGCTGGCGCCGTTGAAATCTATTTTAGCCAGTTTTTCAATGGCAATTTTTTTAAAAGGTATATCGGTTGTTAAGAGTGTATTCCACAATATTTTCCGTTGCGTTTCGCTGGGATAATAGAATTCGATAACAAAACGAAAGCGCCGTAAAAAAGCATTATCAATATTTGTTTTGAGGTTAGTTGTTAATAAGGATACACCGCGATAATTTTCCATACGCGATAGTAGGTAGCTAATTTCCATATTAGAATAACGATCACGACTATCTTTTGTTTCTGATCGCTTAGCAAATAAGGAATCTGCTTCATCGAATAGTAAAATAGCACAGTTTTTTTCAGCTAATTCAAAAACTTCTTCTAAGTTTTTTTGCGTTTCACCAATATATTTACTGATTACTTGGCTTAAATCAATACGATAAAGATCTAAATCGAGTTTTTCGGCAACCGCTTCAGCAGCCATAGTTTTTCCTGTACCACTACTGCCAGAAAATAAAGCGGTTATTCCTAAGCCACGAGCCTCTTTATGAGCTAAGCCCCATGTTCTGTAGACAAGGGCTCTATTTTTAACTTGGGCAATGAGCTGTTCTAATAGTTCTTTTTGATGATCAGGTAAAATTAATTGCTCCCACTGTACTTTGGTTTTCATGGGTACTAGCGAGTTTGATGTATTAATCCGAGTGTGTTCTCTACATAAATTCCATAATAATTGCTTACTCGCATTTTTTTTATTTTTTAAAGCAAATATAGAGTATGCTTCAGTAATATCTTTGATTTGTGCTATGGTTAATTCAAAGTGTTCAATAATTGCGTTTAACTCAGAGGCAAATAATTGGTAATTATCAGATAAAAAATGCTTCCATATTGCGTTCCATTCTTCAATGCTTAGGCTATTAATCACTAATTTGCAACATGAATGAGATGAGTGAATAAAATTATGATCACTCATGATTAAATAAAATCCTTGTAAAAACTTATAAGAAAATTCGAGAAATATTGAAGTAAAAGTTTTTTCTTCGCTAGAATTAGTTTCAAACGAATGGAAACTAAAACAATAGATTAAATCGTTTATCAGCGCCTCGGTACGTAAAAATCGCATACATTGAACAAGCTCGAGGTTATTACTAGGGAGATGCTGAACATTAACAAAAAAAAACTTTTGTTTTAAATCAGTCTGTAGTTGAGAAATTAATATCTCTTGTAGCGATTCATCTTGTCCTATAAGAAGTGTTACCTTTTCATTTTGCTGTAAACTTTCTTTAATTAGTTCAGTATTTTTTTGAAAATTTTTTATAGAGTGAAGGTCTGCAGAATACTTCAGTGGTCGGGTAAATGAATCTAATTTAGGATTTATAAAATCAGTATCGAGTAAAAAATAAAAAACACTTTCAGAAAGTCTTAGAGAAGCATCGATGAAAGAAACCCCTGATTTTTTATCAAAAAAAATAAAGTTTTCCCGAAATAAGACTGAATTAAGTGGAATCGATTGATCATTAGAGACGATATTTTCTGTAAGCCTTAAGCTTAAATAGTTCTTGTTACTACAAGAAAAATTTTCAGCTAGAAAATGAATAATTCGCGGTTCTATTTCAAAACAGATGGCTAAAAATAATATCAATTTTTCATTATTAGAAAGATTGTTTTTTTTACATAAATTAAAAAATCTATTTTCAGTATTATTTAATTTATTATTTGCATTTTCTAGTAATGTAACTAATAAATTAGAAATTTCTAAATTATTAGCAATATAATTTTTTATATCATCATATAATTTTTTTACACAATAAAAAACATAATTTTTTTTCATACATAAATTAACTGTTAATTAAAGCGATAAGCATTAATAGTCGTTGTGAATCCACTCGCATTATAGTTATGGTTTATATGCTTTATTATCCAATCGCTATTAATCTCGTTTTGTAGCCCAACTAATTGCAGTGTTTTTCCAGTAGATAAATTGCTGTCACCAATGCATTTAAGATTGATTATTTGTTTATTTCTAGCTAATTGTCGGTATTTAGCTTTGGCTGCATAGTGAGCTTCTTCTTTTAGTGAAAATATTTCTCGGATAGTAAATTTTTTATTAGAAGCAGTAATTTTTATATTGCTTTTTATCTTTTCTGAATTTTCTGGACCAGAAGGATAGGTTTCTAAACAATAGCTTGCACTGTCATAATCGTACCAATAAGCAAGAACAGAATGATAGTTATCAGCCTCTTGTTTCTCTACTTGGCAACTAATAATGTTACTATTGTCCAATATAATTGGAAATTTATTTTTTATATCTTTTTTTAGGTTATCATATTCCTTAAAAATTATTTTATTCTGTTTTATTTTGAAATAGGCATTGTACTGTTTAGCAAGACGTGATAAGAAATGTATATCTGATTCTACATATTGGTATTCTTGGAGAGGCACAGCTTGATAACACTCTCCAATTTCTGTCGATAATTGATATTTTTTAGCTATCGATTTAATTACATCAGCAATTTTTTTTTCTTCTTCTTCTTCTTCATTTTTATTTTTCCAGGTTTCAGTTTTTTTATCTAAAAAACCTTTTAGTAAATTTATAGATTTTGCAGTAATATTAAGTGTGGAGGGCGGCGTAGCTACATTCAAGGAGTCAATATAAAAACTTCCCATATCTGTGAGCAAAGGCGGATATCCTAGTTTTAATTCTAGCGTTTTGCCAAAATCAGGAGGTGGGATGAATAAATTTGCTTTAAAGCTGCGATTGTCAAAAGATAGGGTTAATTCATCTATAAAAGTATCTAAATGATCTCTTATACTTAAGCTAAGCACACGATTGTGTAAAAAATCATGTAGTTTTTTATTTTTTGAACTCAATTCATAACTGGGCTGTGAACTGAGTTTAGGTAATACGATACTCATATTTAATTCCATAAATCTTGTAAGCTTTGATCAACAGGGAACTCTTTAATATCTGGTAATACAATTTCTAGGCCAAGTGGTAAGTGGAGATAGTTGCCGAGGCCAGGATTGGCTTCTAAGACTTTTTCAATCATGCCATTAATACCGCTATCTTCGGCAGAAAACATATTAAGAAAATTATTCAATATAGGAATATTAAATGGGTTTGCAGATGATGGCAAAAGATCATTACGGACATAGTGTCGCCAGCAAATATAGTCTAAAGTTTCGTCATTGGTAGATGTAAAGTAATGGCTTGTCATATCGATGTCCTTTTTTATTTATAGCAAACCTAATATAGCGTTATCAGAATGATATCGTTTTAGATCGAGTTTAAATTCTACTTTACGAGGAGCGCCGCGTGTCGCAAAAATAGTATTAGTTTGATCGATACGTTCAATCAGCCATAAACCGAAAATGCCTCCGTCACATCCTAACAAGGGCAGGGGCACTCCTAAACTTGCGATAGTGCGCATAAATGAAATATAAAATAAGCTTCCCGCTATTTGTAAGTATATAATGCCTTCTAAATGAATTTTATCTTCACCTATATTGATAAACTGAGCAGCAGGTCCGCTGGCTGTTAAGTTTTTTAATATCGGTATTGAACCGGTATTGAGCCGTTGTAGTGTCACCCAATTATAACTGGTTGACCGTTGATAGGTTTGATAGGCGGCTGTGTTTAAGTGAAAAACAACAGGCCCTAAAATTAGCATAGGTGGAGTACCACTAAAATTTGATTTGATTGATAAATGATTTATCACGCTAGCTCCTTATTTTTATAAAAAATCGGAATATGTTTTTTTTCTTTTCTCATTAAATAGATTAAAGGCTAGGTTATTCATTTCATTTTGTTTGTTTGTTTGTACCAGATTTTCTAGCATTAATTCTATATTGGATAACCGGTTATCTAATTTAATGTATTTATTATTTTTCTTTTTCTGTACTCTAGAAATAAAATTTTCTGAATAATGTTCTTCTTTTTTTATTTTTCTTAAATGAAAAATATTTTTCATAAGCGTGGAAGCATATTGCTGTTGCAATTTTTTTATGTTTATTTTTTCAGTTAAAATAATTTTTTTTATGTTATGAAGTAGTATTGTTTTTTTGTTATAAACGTTTCCTATAAATAAATTATTTTTTTTTATTGATTTATTTTCTGATGGTATATATTTATTTTTATATTTAGCATTATTGGATAGAATTTCTAAAGAATAGGTTGAATTTATTTTAGGGTTAATAAGTTTTCGAGGCCGTTTTTTTATTTTTGATCGAACAATAGAGGCGTAATCTAGAAAATAACCTTGATAATTTTTTAAAGTTTGTAATAAGTATTTTCTTATTGATAATGAACTAATCATTTGCAACGGCGGTGCTGAGCGATTTTTTTCTACAATATGCCGGTTTATTAAGGCATTATTTTTGCTATTTTCTATATAGTTTATAACTAAAAAATTCCAACTTTGTTGGTATAAAAAAAACTTATTTTTTAAAAGACTACTTATATTATTATTATTATTATTATTTGATAAATTAATTTTATTAATTTTTGTATTTAAACTATTAAAATAATTTTTATAATAAATACGCTTGGAAGTTATATTTTTTTTTGTAGGTAAATACGTCGAATTTTTTTTATTTATTAAAAAGCAATTGGCTAGCGGATATGTTCTTTTTTTAACCTTTATTTTTTCAGATAAATGCTTAAGTAACAAATTATTTGGTTTGTGTGTACAAATACGGTTATTTTTTAAAATAATCGGATTTAATAAGATAATAGTCTTTGTTTTTAACATAAAAAAATCAATAGAGTATAGGTTAGCATTAGAAATGCTTAACTCGTCATTGCAAACGCGATTAGCGTGAGACAACCCATGAATTTTTTACTGATTTCCCGATTGCTTTTTTAATAAGCAAGACAAGCGTTCTAACCAGATAAATAATTCAGTTATAGGTAGAGCGAGTAAATCTTTCAGATTCCAATGCGTATACTGCGCGAGTAGCAACATGCACTCACGTAATGTATCCGCATCAGTATCTAATCCCCCTTTTTTTTTACAAGCGCATCCTTAATTTTTTCATAATCGATTAAATCCATCTTTTTAATGTCTTCAGGAGATATTTGGCATAAGCTTGCCATTAAGTAGGCTTCTTTCTCCAGATCGCTTCCTGGCAAACTATCAGCAACTAAACTGTCTCCTACGGTGGGTCTTCTTACTTTTAGGCTCTTTGTTATTATCCCATTCGTTGCAATGGGGTACGCTAACTGTATTTCTATTTCATTCATTTTTGTTTTCTCAATATTTAAAATTATCCACCAAAAATAGCGGTTTTCCAGTTGGCTAGCTGATCATTACCGTTTATTACTCTTTCCATATTAACGACATCGATCTTGATTATTTCTTTATCATTAATGGTTAGCTCATAATAGGTCGCCACAAAACTGACTTTAAAGGTGACTAAACTTCCTAGTTTCCAGGAACCAAAATCATTTTCTTTAATTGCACCATTTAGTTTTATGACAGTGGCCTGTACGGCTTCGCCATTAGTAAATGCACCACGAAAGGTTAAGGAGGTTGCATAGTCGAAAAAACTGAAGAGATTCAATGTGGCTATATTATATTCGGCGAGCGAAAAATCACACCTTAGACTTTCCATCCCTACTTCAATAGGGATCGATGCATCCATGCCGCCGGCACGAAACTCTTCAGTTTTGATACTTAATTTAGGTAAAGTTAATTCAGTAATAAGCCCAGCATAACTCGCTTGATCAACGCCGGGCTTCGCTATATATAAGTTAAAATTTTTCAGTGTATGTGGGACGGTAATCATGCTAGTACCTCGTTAAGATAATCTTTGGTTATAAAGCTTTGAAAAGTAATGCGTTCAGCAGGATAGGGCGCTGAAAAATTGAAATTAATATAGAAGTGGCCTAGCGTTAGGTTATCTGCTGTATTTTTTACCAGATCGGCCCAACACTTTCCATTAATAATAGCGCCTTGTAATTTTAGTTTACGCATAAAGGCATTAACGCTATCGACGATAGTATCTATTAGATTTTTTTTGATGGTTTGATCGATAGCCCACATATGATTTTCTAATAAGCTCATATTGAGAACGTCTGCGATGCGGCGTACGGGTAAAAATTCAAAATTTTTATCGGGGCCTTCCTTTATATAGGATTTATTGCCCCAAAGCCGATAATCACCTTGCCAAATAATGGTATTAATATTTATCTTATTAAGATCATTAGCTAAGCAATTAGTATCACCTAATGTAAAGTCTATTTCTTCTGCTAATCCACTTATATTCGATAGTTTATAATTGGAAGGGCTATACCAGTATCCACGTTCATTGTCTGACTTGACCATAAGACCAGCAACGAATGCAGAAGCTGGGCGTACTGTATCTATTTGCCTATTCTCTTTTTTATTTTTACGTTTTACTATGACATTTGGATAAAGTAGATATAAACGGTCACTTTGCGCTAGGTCCTTGGTTGCCGCTTGAATCTCAGTTAATTCATTTTTTTCAGCAATTAAATCAACCAAGGCAACGGCTTTTAGCTTTTTAGCTGCTTTTATTAATTTATTAGCAAGTTCTTTAACTTCTGAGCTATTAGTAGTTAATTCAGGGGCAACTAAAATTTTAGGATATATTTTTAATTTTTCAGAAGATTTTTCAAGTAATTTAATACCCTCCGCTATATCGTTCTTCGTTTTTATAGGTGCAACAACGACTTTCGTCGCTACTTGTGAGTAGATATCCTGTAAAGTTTCAACAAGTGTTCCGGTACTATTTTTTCCAAAATGATTAAAAAAATTATCGATAGAAGTGACAAGGTAAGGTTCTTCATAAAATTTATCATTAGAGTCCTTTTTATCTTCTGTAACTTGTTCACCCTGATTGTTGTTAGTTCCTTCCGTTTTTTGCACAGATGCTTTTGTTTTGTTAAGGTCCAAAATACCAATCAAACCAATAACCGATGAATCGACACTATTAATTGAGGGCGCCATCGGAATTTCTATAACTTCTACACCATGTAAGTATTGTCCTGGCATATAATTTCCTTATTTTTAATAAAATTTTCTAGTGGCTAACGTTTAAATTATCATTCAATTATTTTCATTATGTTTTAAATTACTTTTTAGCGATGGTTAATTTTTCCAGTAAAGGAGCTTGATTTACACGGCATTCTAAAAATTCAATGTGATTATTCTTTCCTATTTGTTTTAACTTTATTTCTAATTTTTCAATCAGTGGATAAGTAAAATTACTCAGTAGCTCTGAAACGCTGATAACAGTGTGAAATTTATATTTCTTGTCAAAATAATCTTTACATATTTTCTTTATATAAGTAGTGGTTTTCTTTTCATTATCTGAGGTTAATTCTACTGTGTAGGTTATGTGAACCGCTAATTTCTCAATTATTCCCTCAACTAATGTATATTTATCCCGGATAGGAATGATATCTTTTTGATTGATTTTACTTTTTAACGAGGATTCAATATTCTTAAACCATGTTTCTGTTTTGTTTTCAACTTTAGGTAGTAAGAAAATATCGAGTTCTTTTTTTTCAGAGTTTTGAATAATAGCTATATCCTTTAAACTGGGCTCCAACAGTAAAAAATTGTGGGTATAAGCGGTTTTCGTTCCGGTTTTACTTAAAATGCCTAATCGTGAAGAAAGACGTTTTTTTATGGCCTCATCTGTTTCATATAAAGGGACTTCACTCTCCTTATCTATTATGGATTGTCTGCTCATTCCAAATAAAAAAATAATTTCGTCAAGCTGCTGATTTTTTGCCCCTCTTTTTTTGTCATTTTCGGGTGCTGGGATTAATACCTGCAATATTTGATTAATTTCACGGCGTAGCAAACTTTCACGTTCAGCTAATGTTCTTAGCAACGCATTAATTAAATATTGATTCGCGGATTTTTCTGACAAGGGACTTAAATTAAGCTCGAAGCTTTTTAATAGAAGATCGTAGTCCTGGCAGAAATGCTCGAAGCAGTCTTCTATACTTTTTTCTTCAATAAGTTTCGGAAAATCGAGTGTATTTAAATAATCTGTGAGTGAAGTATCCATTATTTATTTCCGTTACCCTGTTAGGTAAATGTAATATTTTTATTCCAGCGCAGTGCTTCATTTTCCTTTGCTTCTAATTTATCTCCGCTTTCAATGACTGTATTATCCTTTACAAGTTTTTTTAACTTTAAACTGACGTTTTTAACGCCATTTTTATAAAAAATTTTAAAAAATAGCTTGGTTGAAATTGTTTTATGTAAATAAAATAGCTTTTCAGTCGTTTTCTCAATTTCAGCTTTAATCATTACTTCTATATCTTCTAGAGAATAATTTGTATCTAGTGTAATGTTTGCTTCAATTGTGTAATTAACTATTTCAGCAAATTGAATGTTTATTTTATCGGTAATTCGACGAATGTTCTCATTCTCTATTTTTTTTTGTATGTCATTTTTAATTTTTTCAGAAGAAATTAGCTTATTTTCATTATTTAATAAGATATAAATAGTAACCGCATGATCTTTATTGACTACATTGACATCTCTAATTGTTTCATTTCCAAATTTTCTAACAAAGTATTGGTAGGCAGATTTAGTTCCTGTTGTGTAATAAGGCGTATCATTCCAAAATGTAGAAATGTCCGTTCTTATTTCAGTGAAATTTTTTGCATATTTATTTTCATCTAAGATGAGATGCGCTAACTGATTTAATGATGTACCACTTGACTGAGATAGTAAGGATATTTTTATAGTGTCCTTAATTTTTTGACGAATGAGTAATTCTCTATAGGCTGCTATTTCAATTGTTTTTAACATAGGATCGCTTTCAGATAAGCTAGAAAAATTAGGATAATAGACTTGAATTTTTTTAATTAACGACGCCTTGGTGTCGAGAAGTATTTTTTCATAATTATAGTTATGTACTTCACTTTGATCAGCTAAGCTCGTGTCGTTTTCTTCATTGTCAAGTTCTGGTATGGGTGTTTCTATTTCCATCGCCGTAGGTTGATTTTGCATGAGCTAGGCCTTTGTTGTTTTAATTCATGAGTTGAATATCAGATAAACTGATAGTATTTCCTGATTGAATGTAATTACCTTCTAGGGTAACCAATAATTTTTCTAGTTTTTGTTGAACAGTTAATTTTTTTAATACGATATTCTTCTCCTGAAAAAGCAGTGTACTGGCCAAGTAGGATTGAATTTGTATGAGTGTATACTCGTTGATAGGTGAATCTATGAGCTCCATAACATTTGATCCATAATTGCGCCGCATAATGCGACTTCCTAAGGGCGTATTAATAATGTCATTGATAGACTGTCTTAGATAGTGTGTTTCGTCTGCTATGGGGCTTCCATTTTGATTGTTCATCCCTAATACATTCATGTTTTATTCTCTTTATTTCCTTTTTACATCTACTTTATTAGCGGTTAATGTAATGTTATCTGCGGATATTTTAATGTTTTTATTAGTTTTTATAGAAATATTTTCATCTTTATCGAGTTGGAAATAAGCGTTTCCTTTTTTTAGTTCCACAAAAGCGTTATTATTTTCTTTTTGTACCGTTGTGAATGAGATATCTCCATGGCTAACTTCTAGGCCACTTTTTTTATTATCATCATCTGCGTAAGCACGGATTTTTATTGCGCCTTCTTTTAAGGAAAATACAAGTTCGTGCTTTTTGGAGTCATAGCTTGTCGTTGTTCCATCGTTATAATAGTTTTTGTTCATTGAATCTATGTCTACCGGCATGCCAGTATGGTTTTTATTGTCTTTTTCGCCGTAATAAATTGAGCCAGCGATGATTCCCTTCATTAAATTTCCAAAAGGAGATATAATAATTACTTGTTCACCTGCGGCTGGAAGAAAGCAGGTTTTTCCATTACTTCCCGCCCGTTGTGCCATAACCCTTAGATCAGGTACTTCTTTTCCATTTATGTTAACAGTGGCTTTTCCTGTTACAGAGTCAACTTTGACAATGGTGCCCATCATAATATGTGTGGCACTTTTTCTATCAAGGTCGTTTAAACCAGAGGTATTTTCTTTATAATCCATTATACTTTCCTAAGTTTTATAAAATTTATACGATTATAATTTTTTAATTGGTTTTATTTTTGAGTTATAATTAGGTTTTCTACCATAGAATTCCTGTCTTTCTTGCTTAAATTAAAAATATTTTCTTTAATTCGTATAGTCTGTTCCCAGTTAAATAAGAATAAAGAAAGATCTTTTGGATGTGCTTCGTTCTCATCTTCGTATAAATCTTTCGCATGTGCTTGGATAGACGGATTCCAACCTTTTATACCAGTTATTTGTTTGGCTTCGACGGTTAGACCATAAAGGTCTACGCTTTTTAAGTTGACAGCCGGAAATACAGCATTTAATTTCCAACGATTATTTGAAATCACGTTTAGGATCGGAGTTAATAGATTAAGGTCCATTCTTTTCTCGAGTGCTATTTTCGAGTTACTGACAAGTAATATATAGCTGCTTAATTGCAGCGTTACATCGGCTTGTTCGCTTTCGATAGCTTGCACTTTAGTAATATTGGAAATCAACGTATATATTCCTGAACAAAGGGTTATATTTGAATTATAATTTAAGTACTCTTTTAATTTTTTATACCTTTTTTCGCTACCTTCCCAGCCGGGATGAAGTTTGACTTCTTTAATTTTAAATTCAGGTTGATCTTTATATAAATCAGGACTCATTAGCTCAGCGCTAAGCTCCGTAGTGATTTTTTCTAGTAAATAAAAAAAACTAGTTACTTCTTTTTTTTTTGCTGAGGTATTCAAGATTTTAACTCCATAAATAAGCTTAATCTTGCAAGGATATATCCAAATACAACCACACCCGCTTTGTATTCTGCATTGGCTTTAAGCGCTAAGTTATAGTTTGTTGAAACCGGTTTTAGATTATCCACTCTTTTTTTTATTTTTTGATAGTATTTATCTGTAAATATCGGACTTTCAGTATTATTGATATTTAAATAAATAGTAAATTGGTAATAGTCATTAAGAGCAGGAATTTTCGTTTTTTCCTCCCACCATTCTTTAACTTCTACTGAACCTCCAAATGCTTTTAATGCTTCTTTTATAGAGGCTTTTGTTCCTTTTTTTCTGTGAGTTTTTACGCTATTGGCAATTAAACTGCGTTGACTTTTCGTATCTAATGCAAGATACCAATCATCGACAGAAAATAACCAGGCCAACCAAGGAAGTATTTGTTTAGGTGTTTTTTCTATATCAAAGGGTGAAATGATAGCTTCAGCTAAATCTGATAATCGAGCTGTAGTTAATGCGAGTACCCTCTCAAAGTCAGTTGCATTGTTGGGTAATAGATCAGTTTTTTTAGTAATAGGTTGAGTAATTGTTTTTTCTGATCCAGCACCCATATAATTTATTATAAAGTGTGTGGCTTTTTCCGGTCTCAATACTAATCCTTTTACAAGGCCCGGAGTTTTATTATTTATCTCTTCCCATTCTTTGATCAAATTTTTTTCATTTTTATTTGTGTTTTCTAACGGGATAATTTTTTCATCTGTTTGATAGCCCCATACTAATTTTATATTTTTAACTACATAATTTTCTTTGATACAAAAAATTCTTAGATGGATGTCAAGATGTTTATTATTTTTAATCTCCTTTGAAAATAATTTGTTTTTTATTTTTATAATAATAAGCTTAATTTCATCCATGAGGAGCAGGTCTAATTTTTAAAATTTTATTATTGTTATAGTATCAAAATGAAAATTGGTTTATATTTTTTTTATTGACAATATATAGCTTTATATATTCGATTTATTGATAATTGATACTTTTTAGTATTTAAATTGAGATTAACTAGGGCGTTTCGTTAATTGAACTATAAGAAAGTAGTGGAAATATATAAATGACAGTGGGTTGTTCTGTAATACACACTTACAATTAAATAAACCACTTTTCTAATGCATAAGTACCTTGCCAAAATCTATATTCTAGTTGAGTGGCACGCTTAAATGCAGCAATCATATTTTTTTTGCTTTGAAGAGAGGCGATGTTACCTAATTCATTAAGTGTCCTAATAGCGAGGTTGACTGATTCGTTAAATTCAGGATTTGAATATAAATTAATCCATTCCTTATAAGGATTATCCGCTGTTTTTTTGGCTAAAGCCCGTTTGCCAACTTGTTGATAAACCCAAAAGCAGGGTAGTAAGCTGGCAATTGCTTCTTCAACCGGTGCAGTATTTGCCATTCTTAATAAATAATTGGTATACATGAAACAAAAAGGGCTTTGTTCGCATTTTAAATTATCTGGAATAGTATGCTTTTTTAAAGTATTAAAATGCAGCTCGCGTTCGGCTTTTATCGTATTCACAGCAAATTGTATGAAAAGCTCAGTTTGGTGATTATGAGGCATCCTACTGGCTGTCATAGCTAAAGCTTTGGAAAACTCAGCAAGATAAAGGGCATCTTGCGCAAGATAAAAAGTAAATTTTTCAAGTGCGAGTGAACCGTCTGCTAATTCTCGATTAAAAGGGAGATCATAAATTTTTGGCAGGAGATTTGAAACAGCATTACGCATTTCATTAAATAACATTAGGTTGAGCCTTTTTTAAATAGAGTATTCGCAATTGTGGGCAGATAATAAAAATGATTGACTGGTCCGCTTCCTTTGCCTATTTTGAGTTTTTTTCCTGCATTGATAGTCTGATAGAGATAAGCTTTTGCGTTTGCAATCGCCTCGTTTAACACATAGCCTTGTGCGAGATAAGAGGCAATGGCTGATGACAAGGTACAGCCAGTTCCATGCGTATGTGGCGTATTGATGCGTGGACTATTAAAAAAAATAATTTTCTTTTGTTCACGATCATAAAGAATATCCGGTGAATCGGGATGACCTTTTAAATGACCGCCTTTAATTAGTACGGAAATGCTATAGGTTTCTGCTAGTGTTATGGCAGCAGATTTCATTTGTTCTGGATCCATTATGTTTATATCGAGTAGCATTTCAGCTTCAGGAATATTCGGTGTTATCAGTGTTACTAATGGAAATAAATCTTTTTTAAGTTTATTAATGGCATCTGCTTTTAAAAGCGAATCACCGCTTTGTGCTGCCATTACTGGGTCTAATACAATATAAGGCGGTTGATATTTTTTTAAGTTGTTCGCAACTAATAAGATAATTTCTTTGCTATATAGCATACCGAGTTTGACGGCAGAAAACTGTAAATCTGTGAATACCGAGTCGATTTGTTGCTGTATAAAGGGGAGTGGAATTTCTTGAATGGCTTGTACGCCTTGCGTGTTTTGCGCCACTAAAATAGTAGTTACAGAAGCAGCATAACATCCCGTTGCTGAAATGGTTTTGATATCGGCTTGTACTCCAGCACCACCGGATGGGTCTGTTCCGGCAATACTGAGCACAATGGGTAAAGTGGCATTATTTAGCATAAGAATGGAATTGAGATAGGGTTTGCGATAACTTTCGAGTAGCTTTTTTAGGTGTAGTAGCAGAAAAAATACCCGCTGCTAAAGCAACGCCTGAAATTTCTTTAGTAAGTACAGAATTAATATTGGTTTGATTAATTCCTCCAATGGCGACAACCGGTTTAGAAAGAATAGAAGTTATTTTTTCTAGGTTGACTAAACCAATAGGCGGGCTTGCATCCGATTTGGTCGACGTTGCAAAGACGGGACCTACGCCGAAATAGTCGCAATCCAATGTTTTACACTGTTCTGCTTGTTGGATATTTTCAATAGAAAGCCCAATTATTTTTTTATAACCGATTTGTTGGCGTACCCACGCATAGGGGCGATCCTTTTGACCGATATGTACACCATCAGCGTCGATAGCTTTGGCGACTTCAATATGGTCATTAATAATTAATGGAATATTTCTTGGTTTTAGCAAGAAAAGAAGCTGTTTTGCTACGGATAGGACTTCTTCTAAAGAATGTTTTTTCATTCTAAGTTGAACGCAAGTAATACCTTCATCAATGATTTCTTGGATGGCGTTAATGAGTGACTTTGGATGGCAAGCCTTAGCGTCTGCAATAAGATAAAGGGAGTAATCTATTATCATAATGCAAGTGGTGATTTGGAAAAAAAAGGTTCTATATCCGTTTGTTTTAAAGAATAGAGCGTATCTAATAACTGCGTATAAAAGCTTCCTGGTCCCTGTGCTTTTTTTTCCGCTAATTCACCTGCCATGCCAAATAATGCCATAGCATGTTTGGATGCTGAAAATGGATCAGGATTTACTGTTAAAAAGCTAGCGATAATAGCTGTGAGTGAGCATCCCATGCCAACAACTTTAGTAAATAGCGGTGTTCCGAAATCTAGCATAGCATGCTGATTTTTAGTGACAATCAAATCAGTTTTTCCACTGACAACCACCGCACATTTATATTTTTCTGCTATTAGCTTGGCCGCTTCTAACGCATCATGACTTGCTTGTGTTGAATCGACACCTTTTGTTTTTATAGTAGGATCAAGTAGCGCCATAATTTCAGATGCATTGCCACGAACAAGCGTTACACCACGTTCTAAAATTTTTTTTGCAGTTCCTGTTCTATAATGACTAGCACCTACGCCGACGGGATCAAGTACAACAGGAGTTTTAAAGTCTAAGGCTATTTTTTGAGCTTTTGTCATCGCGCTTATCCAATGCTCATCAAGTGTGCCAATATTAAGTACCAAGGCATGAGAAAGATGCAAAATCTCAATCAGTTCTTCTTCAGCGTGTGCCATGAGGGGCGATGCACCGAGTGCTAACAGCAAGTTAGCTGTTATCGGCGTGACGACTAAATTAGTTATATTATGTATAACGGGGTTAGTTTGTCGGATTCGATCTAAGTCTTGGAATAGCGTTTCTAAATCAATTTTAAATGAACTATCCAGCTTACTGAGGCAGGGTTTTATTTTCATTGTGCAACTTCCTACGCAGGTTTTAACCTGATCAGGTTGGAGGGTTAAATGCTATGCATTCTCTCAGCCCTTCATTTAGAGCACCCCTGTTGTTTGAGGGCCTATTAAACAATATTGGTGTACTATATTCAAGCCAAATTTATAAAAATCTAACCCTGGCTGCACATGAAAAAGGTAAGGTGGCGTTTTTAGTTGTAAACGGTATATCTTTAGCTTCCCTCTAGCTTACAGCTTACAAGAATTAAGATAACTGCTATATTTATTTTTATGGAAATTGATCAACTTAAAACCATTTTAGAAGCCGCTATTCTGGCTGCGGGTGAACCTGTGAGCTTGGAACGTTTATTGAGCTTATTCCCAGAAGGTGAAAGACCTTCAAAATCTTCATTGAAGCAGGCTTTGGCAGTGCTGGAGTCAGATTACTTGCGGCGTGGAATTCGATTGCAAAAAGTAGCCAGCGGTTATAGCTTCCATACATCGGTTGAACTTGGTGGCTGGATAAAAGGACTTTGGCCTGAAAAAAAGCCTCGGTATACACGTGCCTTTTTAGAAACACTAGCTATTATTGCGTATAAACAACCTGTTACCCGTGGTGATATCGAGGCAATTCGTGGTGTTGCCGTGAGTCCTAATATTATAAAGGCACTACTCGATCAAGAGTGGATTGAATCGGTAGGGCAACGAGAAGTACCAGGCCGACCCAATCTGTATGTTACCAATAAGCAGTTTTTAGACCATTTTAATTTACAGAGCTTAGAAGCTTTACCATTATTACCCCCTATTACTTCTTCTGTTACGACGAAAGAAGTTCAGTAGGCTGAACATAGCGATAGCATTTAAGAGATAATTTAAAAAATATGACTGAAAAATTACAAAAAGTATTAGCAAATCTGGGTTTAGGCTCGCGACGTGAGATAGAGCGATGGATCCAGCAAGGTCGTGTAAGTATTAATACGGAGTTAGCTAAGCTCGGTGACAGAATTAATCATCATGCCAAAGTTTTTATTGATGGTAAGCTGATTAAACTGCAAACAACGTTACCTTTTAAACGACGTGTGTTGATTTATCATAAACCGGAAGGTGAAGTGTGTACGCGTACTGATCCGGAAAATAGACCGACTGTTTTTTCGCAATTGCCACCTGTAAAGGGTGGACGTTGGATTATGATCGGCCGTTTAGATATTACTACGTTAGGATTATTAATATTTACCAACGATGGTGAGTTAGCGCATCGTTTGTCGCATCCTTCTTATGAAATAGAAAGAGAATATGCGGTGCGTGTTCTAGGTGAAGTAGATGCGAATACCTTAAAATGTTTAAAGAAAGGGGTTAAATTAGAAGATGGGATGGCCGCTTTTACGCGTATTGAGGAGCGAGGCGGAGAAAGAGCGAATCGTTGGTATCATGTCATCTTGAAAGAAGGTCGTAATCGAGAAGTGCGGCGTTTATGGGAGTCACAGGGTGTTCAAGTCAGCCGTTTGATACGTATTCGATTTGGAGATATTTCTTTACCGACTGATCTACGACGAGGTCAATGGCGTGAACTTAGTGCGCCTGAAATTCAGCAGTTAGTAACTTTTGTTGGATTGAATGATTGAAAATAATATCCCTGTTTTTTTTAATGGGATTATACGTTATAATTTTATTACAAGTAAAAATATCTAATTAGGGTTAAAATTAAGGATAATTATAGTAAGCACAGTATTAGATACATTTTCTTATGTTAAAGCACTAGAAACAGCAGGTATGCCTATTAAGCAAGCAAAAGTTCAGGCGGGTCTTATTTTTAAAGTTTTTCAGGATAGTGTTTCTAATCAACAAACTATGCGCGAAACCGAATCTAAAATTGAAATTAAATTAAAAGAAATTGAAATAAAATTAAAAGATTTAGAATTAAAAATAGAAAAAGTTAAGGGCGCGTTGAATACTTAAATAGCTAAATGGTTGCTGACTAGGGCTACGGCGAAAACAGGAATCTTAATTTTCTTTATACGGTTTTTGCACTAACCCTCTACCTATTATTTGTATTTTTTTTGAATTTAAGCGTATAATCTCTCCGTTTTTCAACCCTATCATTTAAGGTTTATACTTTTGTGGCTAATAAACGACCGGTTAATCTGAATTTATTGACCCTTAGGTTCCCTATTACGGCAATTGCTTCCATTCTGCACCGTATTTCGGGTTTTATCTTGTTTTTACTTATTCCATTGTTCCTAGGATTGCTTGCTGTATCGCTTAAAACTTCGGAGGGGTTTTTTATTGTTCATAGCGGCTTAATACATCCACTGACTAAATTCATTATTTTAGCTTTTTTATTTGCACTTTTTTATCATTTGCTTGCTGGTGTTCGTCATCTTATTATGGATGCGGGCATTGGTGAAAATCTACTGCAGGCCCGTTTTAGTGCGGGCTTAGTCATGTGCTTGGCAATTGTATTGACAGCGCTCATGGGGATTTACTTATGGTAAAAAAATTAACCAACGTTACGAGTCTAACAGGTAGTGGTTTGCGTGATTGGCTCATACAGCGCGCCACATCCTTGGTCATGTTAGTTTATATTGTTTTTCTTTTAAGGTTTTTCATTACGCGTACGGTAGTGGATTATGCTGTTTGGCATGGATTATTTAGTCACGTAGGAATGCGTTTATTTAGTAGTTTATTTTTACTCAGTTTAATGTGGCATGCCTGGGTAGGCATGTGGACTATTATTACTGATTATATTAAGCCGTTTGTTTTACGATTAGGTATACAACTAGTAATAATTATTGGGCTATTACTCTGTTTTATTTGGGGTTTAGCTATTTTTTGGGCTAATTAATAATGACAATACCTACTTATACATTTGATGCAGTGATAGTTGGTGCAGGCGGTGCGGGCATGCGTGCTGCATTGCAATTGGCTAGTTCGGGTCAAAAAGTAGCGCTTATTTCTAAAGTATTTCCTACCCGTTCGCATACTGTTTCAGCACAAGGAGGTATTACCTGTGCTTTGGGTAACGCCCATGAAGATGACTGGCGTTGGCATATGTATGATACAGTAAAAGGTTCGGACTATTTAGGCGATCAAGATTGTATTGAGTACATGTGTAAAACGGGTCCTGAAGCAGTTTATGAGTTAGAGCATATGGGACTCCCTTTTTCACGTATGGATTCGGGGAAGATTTATCAACGTCCTTTTGGCGGTCAATCGAAAAATTTTGGTGGGGATCAAGCGGCACGTACTTGTGCGGCAGCAGATAGAACAGGTCACGCTTTATTGCATACACTTTACCAACAGAATATAAAAGCAAAAACACATTTTTTTAATGAATGGTATGCAATTGATCTGGTTAAAACCAGCGAAGGACATATTGCAGGTTTAACGGCACTTTCAATTGAAACGGGTGAAGTTGTTTTTTTTCATTCGCGCGCAACGATTTTAGCGACGGGCGGGGCAGGCCGAATTTTCCAGTCGACTACAAATGCACTGATTAATACCGGCGATGGTGTTGGTATGGCCTTACGTGCAGGTCTTCCTGTACAAGACATGGAGATGTGGCAATTCCATCCTACCGGTATTGCTGGAGCTGGTGTTTTAGTGACAGAAGGTTGCCGTGGTGAAGGAGGCTATTTAATTAATAAAAATGGCGAACGTTTTATGGAGCGTTATGCACCGCATGCTAAAGATTTAGCCTCACGTGATGTAGTTGCGCGTGCGATGGCATTGGAGCTACGCGCGGGTAATGGCCTTGTGGATGCGAACGGTATTAATTATGTGAAGCTGAAGTTGGATCACTTAGGTGCGGATCTAATTAAAAAACGTTTACCTGGTATCCGTGAGCTGGCTATTACTTTTGCCCACGTGGACCCGATTACAACACCGATTCCTGTGGTGCCAACGTGTCATTATATGATGGGTGGGTTACCGACTAATGTGCATGCGCAGGTACTGACATTGGATAATCATGGCCACGACCAGGTAGTTGAAGGTTTATATGCAGCCGGTGAATGTGCCTGTGTTTCTGTGCATGGAGCTAATCGCTTAGGCGGCAATTCGTTATTAGATCTGGTTGTATTTGGACGCTCAGCAGGTTTGCATGTCGAACATTCATTACAACAGGATTTACCTTTACAGTCCGTTAGTCCAGATGATTTAGAAGGTGCATTAACCCGGCTGAATCGTTGGAACAATACGAAAAAAGGTGAGCGTGTCATTGAGATTCGCCAAGCGATGCAAAAAAGCATGCAGGATGATTTTGGTGTGTTTCGTACTGAAAAATATATGCAAGAGGGTCTAGTAAAGCTCGCAGAATTAAGAGAACGTTTACAGCATGCGGCATTAACTGATGACAGCCAAGTCTTTAATACGGCTAGAGTGGAAGCCTTAGAGTTAGATAACTTAATGGAAGTGGCTTATGCATCGGCTGTTTCTGCGTTAACACGTCAGGAAAGTCGCGGTGCTCATAGTCGCGAGGATTATCCTAAGCGCAATGATAAAAATTGGTTGAAGCATTTAATCTATTTTTCTAAAGATGCGCAGGTGGCGTTTAGATCGGTTAATATGAAACCACTTACTGTGGCGCCTATGGAACTAAAAGAAAGAACTTACTAGCATAGCCATCGTCTTTTGTGTGGTTTCGTTGTTGGGTTGTCTTTTCCGATGCTTATGTACTTTTTGTACACTGCGCTTCTCAAAGACAACCTGCCTAGAAACCATACAAAATGCTTGGCTCTGCAAAAAATTATTAATTAGGTAAACTTAAAACTATGCAATTTTCTATTTACCGATACGATCCGGATAAAGATGAAAAGCCTTACATGCAAGACTATACGCTGACACTGGAAACCGGTAAGGATATGATGCTGTTAGATGCTTTAGAGGGATTGAAGGCGCAAGATCAAACGCTTTCTTTTCGTCGTTCTTGTAGGGAAGGTGTTTGTGGATCGGATGGGATGAATATCAATGGGAAAAATGGTCTAGCGTGTGTCACGCAGCTTTCAACCTTGAAATCACCCATTGTATTAAGGCCTTTGCCGGGTTTACCGGTGATACGTGACTTGGTTGTCGATATGGAACCCTTTTACCGTCAATATGAAAAAGCCAAGCCCTATTTGATTAACGATAAAGAGCCTCCAGCGAAAGAACGTTTACAGTCACCCGAGGAACGCGAACAATTAGATGGGTTGTATGAATGTATTTTATGTGCTTGTTGCACCAGTGCTTGTCCTTCCTATTGGTGGAACCCCGATAAATTTTTAGGTCCTGCCGCTTTACTATGGCTTTGCCGCTTTTTAGTTGATAATCGCGATGAAGCAAAAGAGCAGCGGCTTGCAGAGCTTAATGATCTCTTTAGTTTATTTCGTTGTCGTACTATTATGAATTGTACGAGTGTTTGTCCTAAAGGCCTTAATCCAGCCAAAGCAATTGGGCATATACGGACAATGATGTTAAAAGAAGAAGTGTAAGAACCCTTCAATTGCACGATGATTGCCAAGAAACACCGTTTTTTTGTGTTGCGTTACTCGCATATCAAAAAACAACGCTTCTTGTTCTCATCCTATCACAATTGAAGACATGCTCTAATGCGCAGTGCATTATTTTTGATTTGTGGTTGAGCGGAAATAAATGCTTTTATAAGCTAAGAAAGTATTTTTCACAAAAAATAAGAAAATCCTTAGTCTCTCTAACTTTATTAGGGCGGCTAGTAAACGATCGGGGTAAAATTTAAGCCAAATGAGTGATGTAAAATCCACACTTCAAGCCTTGCAAACAGACTCTTACTTATTTAGTGGGAATGGCTCCTATTTAGAAACGCTTTTTGATCAATATCTCCATGATTCTAATCAATTAAGCAGAGAATGGCAGACTTATTTTAGTCAAATTACTGATAAGCAGCACGAAGTTTCACATGCTGATATTCGTGCCTATTTTGCCGAACGGGCTAAAAAGCCCGTATCCCTGACAGTGTGTAATAGCTCCGAAGAGGTGCTGTTAGGGAAAGTATACAATTTAATTAATGCCTATCGTCGCTATGGCCATTATCAAGCCAATCTTGATCCATTAGGGCTTGCTTCAAAGCGAGAAATAATTGATTTAAGTCTAGAAAATCATGCTTTAACGCAGCAAGATTTATCGCAATCGGTTCATTTGGGTGGGTTATTAGGATTACAAACAGTTTCTATACAAACCGTGCTAGAAACGTTAAAAAAAATCTATTGTTCATCCATTGGTTTTGAAACACAGCACATTACAGATGCAGCGCAACGCGCGTGGTTAGAGGAACGTATCGAAGCAGTAGTCGGTAAACCAATTTTTACTAAAGAATCGAAAAAAACTATTCTCAAAGGCTTAATACGTGCCGAAGGTTTAGAAAAATATTTAGGAAACAAGTTTGTTGCGCAAAAGCGATTTTCTTTGGAAGGGGGCGATAGCTTAATTCCCTTGTTAGATGAGTTAGTTACAAAAGCCACTGTAAAAAATGTCCAAGAAATAGTTATTGGTATGGCACATCGGGGCCGTTTAAACGTTTTAATTAATATTCTTGGAAAATTACCGAGCAAGCTCTTTGAAGAATTTGAAGGAAAACTAACGCAGGAAAATCGCTCGGGTGACGTGAAATATCATAAAGGGTTTGCTACCGATGTAAAAACCGAGCATGGCATTTTGCATATCGCCATGGCGTTTAACCCGTCACACTTAGAAATTGTGAATCCGGTTGTAGAAGGCTCTGTACGATCGCGTCAAGAGCGTCGCAAGGATAGCGTTGGTAGACAAGTCTTACCTTTATTGATCCATGGTGATGCGGCTTTTTCTGGCCAAGGTATTGTTATGGAAACCATGGAGTTTTCACAAACAGCGGGTTATGGCACAGGCGGAACACTGCACTTAGTGATCAATAACCAAATTGGCTTTACGACCGATCCGCAAAACGCACGATCGAGTTGGTATTGTACCGATCCAGCTAAAATTGTTGATGCACCTGTATTTCATGTGAATAGCGATGATCCGGAGGCTGTATTATTTACACTACAGTTAGCGTTTGATTTTCGGCAAACCTTCAAGAAAGATGTGGTGATTGATTTGGTTTGTTATCGTCGTCATGGTCATAATGAAGCGGATGAACCAGCCGCAACACAGCCTTTGATTTATCAAACCATCAAACAATTACCGACAGTTCGTAATCAATATGCCGAGCAGTTAATTGCACAAGGCATTATTACCCAAGAAGAATTACAACAATGGATAGATGACTATCGGGGTCAACTTGATAAAGGTGAACATGTCGTCAATCGTCTTTCCTATGAAGAATATACCAACCCTTATCGAATTGATTGGCGGCCTTATAAATATAAAGATTGGCAAGATCCTGTTGAAACAGGTGTAGAGCTACAAACTTTAAAAGAAGTGGCGAATGCGTTGGAAACCTTACCACAAGGTTTTACCTTACAACCGCAAGTCGCTAAAATCATCGAAGATAGGCGAAAAATGACCGCAGGGCAGTTACCCTTAAACTGGGGTTATGCTGAGATATTGGCTTATGCGACTTTACTTCAGGAAGGTTATGGCGTACGTATTTCCGGCCAAGATAGTGGACGCGGCACTTTTTTCCATCGTCATGCAGTTTTACACGATTTCAAGACCAGCCAAATTCTTATTCCTTTATCGTACGTTGCCAAGAATGAAAAAGCGTTTACGGTCATTGATTCAACACTTTCTGAAGCCGGAGTCATGGGTTTTGAGTATGGTTATGCTATTTCTAATCCAAATAGTTTAGTGATTTGGGAAGCGCAATACGGTGATTTTGTTAACGGAGCACAAGTTGTCATCGACCAATTTTTAAGTTCTTCTGAACAAAAATGGGGGAGACTCTGTGGTTTAGTTTTACTTTTACCGCATGGTTATGAAGGTGCAGGACCTGAACATACCTCGGCGCGCTTAGAACGGTTTTTACAACTTTGTGCGCAAGACAATATGCAAGTGTGTATTCCGACGACGCCGGCACAGATATTTCATTTATTACGCCGACAAATGCTTCGTTTGTATCGTAAGCCTTTAATTGTCATGTCACCTAAAAGTTTATTGCGCCATAAAATGGCTATATCATCACTAGAAGAATTATCCGAGGGAAGCTTCCAAAATATAATTCCGGAAACAGATTCGCTTGACGCTAAGAAAATAAAACGCGTCATTTTATGTAGTGGTAAAGTCTACTATGATCTTCTAGAGCAACGACGTACACAAAAAATTGATGACATTGCCATTATTCGAATCGAACAGTTATATCCTTTTCCCAAAGAAGCGCTAATAGCCGCATTAAAACCTTACGAAAAGGTAAAAGATATTATTTGGTGTCAGGAAGAACCTATTAATCAAGGTGCTTGGTATTGTAGTCAGCATAATTTTTATGCTTGTTTAAATAAAGCACAAACTTTGCGCTATGTGGGTCGACCCGGTGCGGCAGCGCCAGCTGTCGGTTCGCCTATCGTGCATTTACAAGAACAACAGGCGCTCGTCAACGAAGCGTTAGCTTAATTTGTTACGAACTTGGTATTTTGTTTGTTTTCTAGTGGGTTGACTTGGGAAGGGTCAACTTTTGTTATCATTTTTATAGATAAGAGGAATCAGCGAGTATGAGTATTGAAATTAAGGTTCCCATGTTACCAGAGTCGGTTGCAGATGCGACGATTGTTACTTGGCATAAAAAACCGGGTGAAATGGTAAAACGCGATGAAAATATTGTTGATCTAGAAACCGATAAAGTTGTTTTAGAGGTGCCTGCGCCTGACGATGGGATATTAGGCGACATTTTAAAAAAAGAAGGAGCTGTAGTCAAAGCGGGTGAAATAATAGCTACTTTAGACAAGGATGGAACAATGAAAACGCCCAAAACTTCAGGTTCAGCCATAGCAGAAGAAATAGCAGCACCGCCTAGCAAAAAACCTGAACAAACTCAGGTAACAGAGCGTGGAATTGCGGGTCCGGCTGCGCGGCGTTCTGCAGCGGAACAAGGTGTTTCGCTTGAAGGTATTCAAGGTACTGGAAAATCAGGTCGCGTAACACGTGAGGATGTGCTAAGTCAAACAAAGTCCGCTCAGCCTGTCAGTGGTTCTGATGCTATGCGAAATGTTGATGTAGAACAGGGTAATCGTATTGAAAAACGTGTTCCTATGACACGCTTGCGTGCCATGATTGCAAAGCGATTAGTTGAAGCACAACAGTCAGCTGCCATTTTAACGACGTTCAATGAAGTTAATTTGGCGAAAGTCATTGAACTTCGTGCTCGCTATAAAGAAAGTTTTGAGAAAAAACATCAGTCGCGTTTAGGATTCATGTCATTTTTTACTAAAGCAGCCATCGCTGCGCTTAAGGTATATCCCTCAGTTAACGCCTCGATCGACGGCAATGATGTAGTTTATCATGGTTATTTTGATATTGGTATTGCGGTATCAACGGAACGCGGATTAATGGTTCCGATTATACGTGATGCGGATAAATTAAGTTTTGCTGAGATTGAAAAATCAATTGCTAGTTATGGTAAAAAAGCCAAAGAAAACCAAATTTCTATTGAAGATATGACAGGTGGTACCTTTACCATCACCAATGGTGGTGTATTTGGATCTTTATTAAATATGCCGATCATTAATCCACCACAAAGTGCTATTTTAGGAATGAACACCATACAAGAAAGACCCGTTGTTGAAAATGGCCAAATTGTCATTCGTCCCATGATGTATGTGGCTTTATCATACGATCATCGCATTATTGATGGTAAAGAATCAGTCGGTTTTTTAAAAACAGTTAAAGAGTTTTTAGAGGATCCTGCTCGTTTGCTAATTGAAGTTTAGTTGGCCAATTATATGGTTACGCTCTACTAGTCATTATGAGTCGCGTACCTATCTTCACGGATAGGTACGGCATGGTATCAGCAGTTTCTGTTACTGAATGTTTTAAGATAGGTACGGGACTCGCAATGACATAAATAGTTCTCACTTTACTCTCGACACTCACGTTATTTGACATTTTGAACATATTTTTTGCACTATTCAGGGCAAATTAGTATTATAGCGCTCGTCCTCGAAGCTAACGATTGGAGAATGACCAATACCATGAATCTACACGAATACCAAGGTAAACAATTATTTAGTGAATACGGTTTGCCTGTTCCTCCAGGTAAAATTGCAAAAAGTATTGCAGAAGCAGAAGCAGCAGCGAACACCCTCGGCGGTAATGCATGGATGGTTAAAGCACAGGTTCATGCAGGAGGACGTGGTAAAGCCGGCGGCGTTAAATATGTAACGAGTAAAGAAGCGGTAGTCACAGAAGCCCAACGTTTGCTTGGATCGCGCCTCGTTACTTTCCAAACTGATGCCAATGGCCAACCGGTTAATGAGGTTTTAATTGCAGAACCCTGTGATATTAAACGTGAACTTTATTTAGGTGCGGTACTTGATCGTGCAACACGTCGTGTTGTGATCATGGCCAGTACAGAAGGTGGCGTAGAAATTGAAAGAGTGGCCGAAGAAACACCGGAAAAAATAGTGAAGGTTAGCATGGATCCTTTAGTTGGCATTATGCCTTATCAAGCTCGCGAGATTGGGTTTAAACTTGAATTAAATGCGGCACAGTTAAAAGAGTTTACACATATCTTGGTTCAATTAGGAAAAATGTTTGTAGCGCGTGATCTCAGTTTAGTTGAAATTAATCCATTAATTATTGACAGTCATGATCATGTTGTTTGCCTCGATGCCAAAGTGGTTGTAGATGATAATGCTTTATTTAGACAGCCTAAATTAAAAGCGATGCGCGATGCATCTCAAGAAGATGAACGTGAGAATCGTGCCCATGAATGGGAATTAAATTACATTGCTTTAGACGGCGATATTGGCTGTATGGTCAATGGTGCTGGACTTGCAATGGCGACAATGGATTTGATTAAGCTCCATGGCGGCAATCCAGCTAACTTTTTGGATGTCGGCGGCGGTTCAACTCAGGAACGCGTGACGGAAGCTTTTAAAATCATTCTATCTGATGAAAAAGTAAAGGGTATTTTAGTTAATATCTTCGGCGGCATTGTACGTTGTGACATGATTGCGGATGGAATTATTGGTGCAGTTCAAGAGGTGGGTGTCAAGATTCCTGTCGTTGTTCGTTTAGAAGGTAATAATGCGGGTTTAGGTGCTAAAAAATTATCGGAGAGTGGTTTAAATATCATTGCAGCGAAAAGTTTAACCGATGCAGCACAACAAATTATTTCTGCTGTAAAAACACCCATTTCTGTATAATTTCACGAAAGGTTATAAAAATATGAGTATATTAGTCGATAAGAATACTAAAGTAATTTGTCAGGGGTTTACTGGGAAGCAAGGTACTTTTCACTCTGAACAAGCATTTGAGTATGGAACACAAATGGTGGGTGGTGTTACGCCAGGAAAGGGGGGTACACAACATTTAGGTTTACCCGTGTTTAATACGGTAGCGGATGCGGTGGCAAAAACCGGCGCAGAGGCAAGCGTTATTTATGTACCCGCACCGTTTTGTAAAGATTCTATTATTGAAGCAGCAGATGCAGGTATCCAGTTAATTGTATGTATTACGGAAGGAATTCCTGCTTTAGATATGTTAGCTGTTAAGTATTATTTAGAAAAGAATACCACCGCTCGTTTAATTGGACCTAATTGTCCAGGTATTATTACACCAGGCGAATGTAAGATAGGTATTATGCCAGGTTATATCCATAAACCAGGTCGTATAGGTATTGTGTCACGCTCAGGAACTTTAACTTATGAAGCCGTAAAACAAACCACTGATTTAGGTTTAGGGCAAAGTACTTGTGTTGGCATAGGAGGCGATCCTATTCCGGGGATGAATTTTGTCGATGTACTACGTCTTTTCCAAGCAGATCCACAAACTGAAGCCATTCTTATGGTCGGTGAAATTGGTGGAACGGCGGAAGAAGAGGCTGCAGAATTTATCAAGTCGCATGTAACTAAGCCGGTTGTTTCTTATATTGCTGGCGTTACTGCACCGGCAGGAAAACGAATGGGACATGCGGGCGCTATTATTTCTGGCGGAAAAGGAACGGCTGCAGAAAAATTTAAAGCGTTAGAAGCCGCCGGAGTTCACACGGTTAAATCGCCGGCTGATATGGGGAAAGCGGTAGCCGCCCTCGTATGAGATACTCACAGCAATGGAATTTTCGGCAAGGCGCCGCGAAAATGAAGCAACCGGAGTGTATATATGATACATGAGGATTGCGAATTGAGCGGAAACGCCGCCGAAAATTCAAGTGCGAAGAGTATATTTAATACCATTTTAGATGCGATAGGTAATACACCGCTGGTTAAATTAGAAAAGCTTTCGCCGAGCAATCAGGTAACGATTCTAGCGAAATGCGAATTTATGAATCCAAGCGGTAGTATTAAGGATCGCGTTGTTGACTATATTATTAGAGATGCAGAAAAAAACGGCTTATTAAAGCCGGGCGGGACAATTGTAGAAAATACATTCAGGTAATACGGGTGCTGCAATCGCTATGATAGCAGCTATCAAGGGTTATAGTGCTGTTTTAACGATGCCCGATAAAGTGAGTCAAGAAAAACAAAATGCTTTGAAAGCATTCGGTGCAAAAATTGTGGTTACACCGACTTCAGCGCCGCCTGATTCAGCCGAGCATTATGTTAATGTAGCTAAACGAATTGCCGCAGAAATTCCCAATAGTTTCCGTATTGATCAATATGACAATCCTAAAAATCCCGAAGCCCATTATTACACAACAGGGCCTGAAATTTGGCAACATACACAAGGGCAATGCGATATCTTTATCGCGAGTGGTAGTACCGGTGGTACTGTTTCAGGTATAGGGAAATTTCTTAAAGAAAAAAACCCTAACCTATTAGATATCATGATTTTAGAGCATAGCAACCAACTAAAAATAATTCTAACTATGATAATAGCTGCCTTAGTAGATAATATAAACACAAAAAAACCTAACGGGATCGACAGTAAAGCAGCGTTAGTCGCCTTATGGGATAATTGTAAGTCAGAAATCGAAGTCCTAAGTCAGGTAATTTTTAATAATAAACTGGGCAATTTTTCACTATTGGATATTTATAAAGAAAAATATGAGAATAAACTAGCGCTATTTTCTCAAAATAGCGCAGTAAAAAAACTATTCGAAAATTTAAATCTTAAGGATAAATATTCTTATTTAGGTGAAAAAATTCAAAATCAATTTGAAAAAGGTTTAGCTAGAAATCAGGCTTTGAGAAGCGCATGTTATTCGATTTTTACGTACAATACGCATAGAGCATTAAATGCAGATTGTTGGGAAAAAATACTAAAATATTTACCTCAAGAAGATTTGAAAAATGTAACGAAAGTTGCTTCTTTGTTTTTTAAGAAATCACCCTCTAATGATAGCTATAATTTTTCTTCTGCTAAACAGAGTAGTAAGTTGCATTTTAACCCTTAATTAAAATTAATTTCCGATAAATAGTGTTAGCCGCCTAGGAAAAACCTCAATTAAAGTACGCAGAATTAATT
>X84_Common_Chiffchaff__coassemble_9_pt1 | contig 55275 bp, 46 predicted proteins | sample X84_Common_Chiffchaff__metabat2_high_PE_001 | metagenome-assembled genome bin X84_Common_Chiffchaff | reverse complement strand
TTTTATTACGTAAACGAGGTTTAATCGAATGTGTCAATGACCAGCTCAAAAATAAGAGCCAAATTGAGCATTCTCGACACCGTAGTGTTGGCGGATTTATGCTCAATTTTTGCGCCGCGCTTTCCGCTTATGTTTTACAAACTAAAAAGCCTTTTCTTAGACAAGACTGACGTTGATTATTAATGATTTTTTAACTTTAAATTAACACTCATAAAATGCGATAGGAAATCGAGCTAACGCCGGTTTTTAGTCCCGGATATGCGTCGTCCATGCTTATAATATAGTTATAGCAAAATCAGTACTCGTCTTAGCATAATTTACAGTTAACCCACAGTTTTGGTGCCCGCTGGCGAAATACTTTCTGTTTCCGCTTGACTGTTATATACGTCGTCATTGTATGCAAAAAAATTGAAACTTGAAGAAGCAAAACCCCTTAGCCGCCTTTTTCCATTTTTAACGCGCCTATCAGAAAGCAATAACTCACGATTTTGTTGTTCTACTCGGGTCTTATCTTCAGAAAACCCATTTAAAATGCTCCTCCCAATAAACACTTGCACTAGCTTATTACATACTTCATGTAATCCTCTGGTAACAGGTATTCCAATATTCTCAAGTAAAACCGGTATATATGGCAAGATGAATAATGCCATACCTAAATACCAATAGCTTAAGTCTCCTGTTAATCTATAAAAACTATGAACCATGTGTAAGCCCAAACCGATTTTCCAAATAACCCGGTTACCTGGAAAATACCATTCTAATAGTCGAGTTAAATAAAAAAAGTTATAAAAACCTAGTTGTAAGCAATCCGCTAGTAAGCGAATGATAGGTTTTGCTCTAGAGAAATTGCTATTATTTGTCAGATAAGCGTACGTTTTATGCGTAAGCGGATGAAGTAAAGTGACTTCCAGTAGTCCAGCTAAAAGCGACGGTCCTTGTTCTGTAAGAAATGGATGCGATAGCATTTGTTGCGTTGTTAGCCAAAAACGACTTAAAAAATGGATATCATCTCGACTACGCCAATCAGGTGACAATCCGACCGTGTTAAATAGATTTCCTATGGGTGTATGTAGGGTTAATATATTGCTTGTGTATTCGAAAAGTGTAAAGACTAGTTGTTTATGCCAGATAATAAAAATGTTTTTATCCCTTAATTTTTGATGAAACTTTGGCGGTAATTGCCAATATATTTCTGCTAAGGTGACATTGTTTACCTTGTTCAGATCAAGTTCCCAGTGCCCACAATTTTCGTAAATCAACGAATAAGTATGAGGTTCAGTCCGATTGATTAAATAACTTTCAAAATTTACTACTTGCCCTGCATACGCTTGTTCCCAGTAAATGACTCTTTGCTCGTGAGCACAAAGACCAACAAAGCCAATTAATGTCTCTACTTTTGCACACTGATTTACTATAGAAAATGCATGGTTCAAAACTAATGGAAAAGCGTCAAGCATCGGTTCTGCAGCACTGGATTTTAAAAGCGGCATTAAAAAAGCCGCGCTCACTGCTAAAGTAGCTGGAATATTTTCCTTCGTATGGCGTCGCCTTCTAACGAAAAAAATACCTGTAACCAGTGTTAGCATTGAAAGCGCTATGGTAACAACGCCTAATGTCGAACCCAAATAACTTTTACTGCCAACTCCGGCATGGCTTACTAACCGCTGTTGCGTCAGATCTTCTTTTTGTGCTTCTTGCGTTGCTTGTTTAGTTAGACTAGCCACTGAAGTATTAGTCAGCGCTGGATATTGCTTAAGCAGATTTGAAAAATCAAGTGCTGTATCAATTTGGGTCTCATATTCTTTTAAACACACTGTTCCATCGAGAAAGATAAGTGTAATAGAGAGTATTTTTTCACGCATTTCAGGTCGCTTGTATGATTCACTGAATATTATGGTATAAAGATCATATTGGGTAACACTTAAATCCTGTGCATTCGTAAAAATCAGATCCGTTTTATTTCGGTGAAAAAAAGTGAAATTACCCGTGTTTTTATATAGTATTAATTCAGCATTTTTGCTAATGTCCTGGTTTGTAAGCACAATAATTTTTTTATCTTCTTCAAATAGCAACGGTGTATCGCTCAAAAACCAACCATGTTCTTTGCTATAAGAAATTTGTTTTGCTATCTTATCTTCGATAAAAATATCAACTTTTTGATACCATTCAGTGAGAAGCGCTTTTTTAAAGCGTACATTCACCAGAGGCCAAGATCTATTGAGTGTTCGACATTTCGAATCGAGCAAAGAGTTTGTCGTTAAGCTTAAGACTAAATCATTCCCCGTCGGCGACAGTTTAGTCTTAATCAACTGGGACGGGCATATATACTTTGCTTTTTTACTGACCGCACGTAAATCTAAGGTATCTTTAAACTCTTCGAATGAGGATTCGGCGTTAAGATCGTATAAAATAACCTCCGGTAAAGAAAAGGAAGTAGTATTAAGCGGCAATAATCTATAAATATTTTCACCACCATGGCCAATGAAATAGCTTTCAGTCAGACAATCGGTAGTGAAAATTTCACTTTTTTCACTACCAACTAACGCTGTTTGATTGTATTCAAACTGAATGGAGAAGCTTTTTTTAATCTGATGAGCAGTGCTACTAAAAAGATCGAGTAATTCCTCTAAGGTGCTAGAACTGCTTGCTTTAGCGTAAATATGTTTTTCATCTAATAACTTGATTTCGATCCCTTCCTTAAATACGTAATAAGCATTTGTTGGAATTAACAGGGGATTATTTTTTAGGTTTGATGGATACTGTTTATTCTGCAAAATTAAAGAAAAGAGCGGATCACTGTGATTACTGACGTTGATAAGCGTTGATTCAGAAAAATTAAATTGAATACGATAATCTTCGATACCCATCGCCGTAATATTTTTTAAGAAGTATTCAAAAAAGAAGCGTTGTTGTAAATTGGTTTGAAATGGAAATATAAGCTGAGCGTTCCCTGTCTGATTGGACGGTATGATATAAGTAACTAGCTGAGGCGCTAGCTTGGAATCGATATATTCAACTAAGGTATTTGCTCTAAGTATAATTTTTAGATCTTCCGACGATTCTTGCGTAATATAAATAATATCTGGATTTATTTCGCTTGCACCTCCTTTCCCGTCAACTAAACTTATGTCTTTTGTAATAAAAATTATATCTTTTTTATTTTTTCGACCATAAATATAATTAACATTTTTTAATTTTATTTTATCCTGATGCGTGTCACATCGCGGAATATGCACTTTTACTGTTTTTTTTTCACACAAAAATTCGTTTCTATCCAGAAGAATAGAAGTATTGCTGTTGGCATAAAAATTTTCTAGATTTATTGCATCGATTCCCTTCCCACCCTCCAGTAGGCCCGAAACTTGACTGCCCTGCATAATAAATACGTTGCCACTATCACCACCTTTATAATGCTTATTACCTGCTTCGACGAAGAATTTCGTTGGTGTGTTTGATACAACGATCACTTCATCATCACCTTTATCCAATGCAATCAGGGTCGTGTTGCCTGTTCTATCTTTAGTATATTCAAGTCCCAGTGTTTTTTTACAATAATAAAAATCAGTTTTTTTATTGCGTGGTCCCATATGCAAAATACTTTCAGTGGTAATTCCTCCTTCAGCACAAAATAACTTAGCTTCGCTGATATCATCGGGCATACTTTCAATCAACGTGATATTTAGTTGTTGATCTAAGCGTACTTTACTTTTTTCATGTAAGGCCGTCTCGGAATTAGCCGCAGGAAAGATAAAGCGGCTAATTTCAGTATGTTTTTTCAAAAAATCGAGCCCTTTTTGTACAAGACGATTATTTTCTATTTTTAGTTCAATACGCTCAGAGGGTCCCATATAAAAGAAGAAACGTAGGCCTTGAATGATTTTCTCGGAAAGCGCAAGGTTGAGTTGTTGTTCAATGGCAGTGAGTCCTTTATTTATTTCATAGGCTTCTGCGCCCAACCAAATTATTGCCATGGTCGTTTCGCCAATGGGCCCAGTAATGACCGCGATATTACTAAATAATGCTAATTTTTCAGCTGCTTCGATACCTGCTTCAAACGCCTCGATACTGACAAGCGCTCCATTAGAAATGATACCACTTAATCGATTGTTATCTCCTGTTAGATACGCTTCAACGTCCTCATATAAAAGGTAGCCAAAAAAAAGTGAAGTACCGCGTTTGACAAACGGTGTAGCTGTTTTTAATAGTCTACCCAGAAATCTTTTTTTACCCGCTAGAATGACGTTTTTATTAAAAAAAATACTGATGGCCGCTTTATTTTCCAACGCGAGCTCTTTTTCTAACAATGTAGTTTCGGCTAACGTTAAGCTTTCACCTTTTGCCAGTAAAGTATTGGAAATTTTTTCCAAGAATCGACCACTTAATAATAAACCCGCATTAATCGCCACTGACTCGAAATCACCTTGTATAAACGCCGACACTAAATTTTTAGTAAATAAACCGGTTGCTACAAAAGTTGCTATTTGATTTGTTTTTTGAAGGTAACGTGCCAATTTTTGTTGTTTTATTTCCGGTTGAAATTGGATTATTTTGCACGTAGATCGACTACTTCTTTTGCGCTTATCTGAGCATGGGCCTGTATATTCTTCAGGAAATAGTTTTTTTTTAAATAAAAGAATGTTATTTACAACCGCTAATTGCTTTGTTCGTGTGTGATGATCGCGCGATAAAGTGTTTACTCGATACTGCGGCTGAGCCATTAACTGCCTATCCGCTACAATATTTGCTACTTCACTTTTACTAAACACGCCTTGCAACATTTTTTTTTCAATATAGTCAAGTACGACTTGTATATAAAACGGACTGGCTTCTTTTCTATAATTTAAATAAGCTTCAGTTAAAAAATCAATGTACCGTTGCTTGCTAAATCGAGTATAAATAATATCAAAAAAATCCGTCCATATTTTACTATCAGTAACCATGAGGACTTGTGAAAATTTTCGTAGAGAGCCTTTTTTTCTTAAATAAGGTGCTAATGTTGGTTGGTCTAAGGTATTTAATAAGAAAAATATATAATGAAATCGGAGATCTATATTTTCCGCATAATGCATAACTATTAATTCGGCGCGCAGTGCCGCTTTTTTGAACTCATGGAAATTTTGTTGTAAGAATAAATTTACTACTTTTTGTACCAATCGATGTACAACATACTCCTCAGAGATTTTTCCTCTACCTAGCATTGAATAGCGTTTAAGTAATTCTAGCGCTAAACTTAATTTATCTAGAACAAAGAGCTCAGAAAAATTCACTGCGTAAATGTTTTCGGGGTAAATAAAAGATATGATGTTTAAAATTTCTATGGCATACCGGCCAATTTCGCCTTTTTCTTGGATTTTTTCTAGAGTTATTTGCCAAGTAGTATACACTGTCTTTAAATAAGGATCGTTGGTATGCTCTCTGAAATCAAAAGCTAACATTGCTTGACTTTTTTCCTTAAAAATTTCCAGGTACGTGTCTATTCCAAAATTTTGATCAACATTTTGTTGAATTTTAATGTAAGAAACGGCTTGCTGTAAGGCTAAGGGTAATCCTTGCAGCACATAATTTAATTCCTTTATTTTTATATCCTCTGAATCATCCTTTATGCGTAATGCTTGCTTAATAAAAAGTGAGCTTTCTTGCTCAGTGAAAACTTCTAATAAAATAAGGGTTGCAGCATTTTGCCAGTTGGTATAACGTGATGTTATGAGTAAATGAGGCTTATTACTAATCATTACTTTGGGTAAAAATGGTTTTATTTCCTCATAGTTATCGACATTATCAAAAATAAAAAGACTTTTTCTGTCTGAAAAATATTCGTAGCTCGCTTCAACTACTTCTTCAAGTTCTTTTGCATCGCCAAATTGGTCCTTTGTTGCAATCTCCAGTTTTGTGGCTAGTTTCATAAACGAACGTGATAAGCTAGCTTGAGTGTCACAGTCAATCCATAAGACATTGTTATCATAATCAGCGGCATAGAGCCGCGCATATTGCAAGGCCAATTGCGTTTTACCTATGCCCCCTAAACCACTGACAGAGATTTGGGAACCACTTGTAAGTTCCGCTCCTTGTTCTAAATTCAGCGTCGCCATCGTGTTAACAATAGCCGGTGTTCGGCCTGCTAACAAAGCTTGATGAATTTCATCAAGCTTTGCTTGTCTGCCAATAAAATTTTCTACGGGATTTCTCAAATTGAACAATATCGACTTCGTAGTGTGTTTCTCGACCATCCCATGCTGCTGCGAACGACTGATAAGTCGAGAAAGTATCGATTCAGCAGTGCTGAGTGAGTTGTCTTTGTCTAAATTGTAATTATAGAGTTGTAGTTGATGCTGTAAGTCAGGTAATAAGGACGGCTCAGTAACGGGTATATACTGTTCTTTGTAAGTATCTAGGAGTTCACCTTGGCTAGTTTTTTCCCAGTCTAAGGTTAGGCGATAACCATACTGTTCTATGCGAGTAAGCGCGACTTTATCATAAAGTTTAACTGTACCTGCTGTGGTAACGAGCAGTCCCACGTTTTCAAATAATGCGGCGGTATAAATTTTATTTTTATAGCTATCTTGAATCGTATTGCCATAAACGCTTAGCCTAAGCTTTTTGATGCTGGGATCAAAATACCTACGTGAATTTCCTAATATCGCCGCTTTTGTAATGAAATCTACTGAAATATCAGCAGTTTTACCTTCCAAAGCAATATAATTCATTGTCCTTATTACCGCATCGGTAGCCAGTTTTTCCATCGCGACAGTATCACCTGCTTTGTCAGTGACGCGCATAAATTGTGATTCATAACTTATAAATATTTTTGTCGCGGATTCAGCTAAGAGAAGATTTAAGGTATTTAAATTCAACCTTGAAAAAACTTGAGTAATTTTTTGTGCCTTCGGTTTATCAACATTATAGTGGTTACTTAGCGTGCGAAACGATGTGATTACTGAAGGTAATATTCCTGCGGGACTGTCAGAAACAACAAAACCGAAAATCGCTCCTGTCGTGCCTATTATAAGTTCTTTTTTTAAAGCATCGACACTGAGTTTTTCCTCTTTGGCGATTAAGTGGCAGGCTGCAATATTTTTTTGAAAAACATCCAGGAAGCAAATGACAAACAGTTCTAATCGTTCATTGACATTCATTTTGTCATTAACTTTTAAGCGCTTTGGGTTCGTCTCAGATTCTGAGATCGGCGTTTCGTCACCTATTTCTGATAGTCTATTTTGAGTTTCCACAGGGTTAGGCTGATATCGTTCGCCACGCGTGGTATGCAAACGAATTTTTTGAGCCAGTGAGTAGCGCAATGAATTAAAATAAAAACGATTACGAGGTCTGTTTAATGTCACGAGCAACTGGTTGAATGCTGGTTCCGCACCTAATGTGTCAACACCATCTAACATTTTATTAAGATCTGCAGTATTTTCCAAGGTTCGTAAACCACAATTAAAATCATCGGTGGATAGTTCTAAATGGATGCTGAAATCTTTGACTTCCATGTGGTATTTTTTTAAAAGTTCAAAATAATCCTTAGGGAAAGGATAGCCCAGGGAGTCAATATAGAATCCTTGTAGGTGTGTCAGGTGTAGACGGCGTGAGATAATTAACGTCACCCAATGTAAGTCTCCTAAATTCAGTATTAACGTCAATCGGTTTTCTTCAAACGGTGGTTCTGTCTGTAATTTCTCTATAAGTTCGCTTAATTGTTGAATAGAGTTTAAAATTTCAAATTTAAATGCATTAGAGCGGCTGGGGTGACGAAAAAATTGATACTCAATTCTAGCGATGTCATGGATGTCTTTTGCTTGTAACCAATAATCGTATTTGCCTTTTTCAGTCGCTTCTATAAAAGAAAGTTCTGTTTGTACAATTTTCTCAAGCCCTTTTATTGTTAACATTTGTTACTCCATTGGTTTACCACGCGCAAGTTCAAATTTGAAAAACAGTCACGTTGCAGACTATCTTAATGGGAAGATAGTGCTTGGTTTCTCAGAAAAAAAACTAGTTTTTTTTTGAGTCGCCATACTTTGTATGACCCGCGATCTTGAAGTTTTTCTAATATAACTCAACTTTTAGATAGATGATATTATCAAAATTAGATAGTCATTGTTAGGCTTAAATATTATTAATTTAAAGACTTTGTTGGAGCCAGATAAGTTACAAAACCAATATTAAGATGACTATTTATTAACATGCCATAAGCAAAATATTGCGCTTGAAATTCCATTTAAAGGTGGTTTAAACGTTCGTCTAGGAGCTGATTTACATAGGTGGGTAGAAACGCTTCATGCTTATTTAAAAGTAAATTTTAATAAAATAAAAAATCTATTGATGCTAATTTTTTTCAGGAAATAGGTCAAAATATAGGGGAAGTAATTGGTGGTATTGGAAGTATCTATGTTTTTACTATTTTGTTTAGCCGTGTCCCCGTAGGGATGACGTTGCCTGTTATCTTAACCCTTGTTTTAAGTTTAATAGTTTTTCCTGTAGTTATCATCGGCTTAAAGTATGTTATTGGCGGTTTTTTAGGTAAGTATGTTGGAAAGTCACTGAATAAAAATCGTGTTCAGCCTAATTTTGCAAAAAAATTTGAATAGCTAATTTATGAAAATACAGCATCGGTCCCAATAGTTAAGCAACCTATTGAAGAAACCGATAAACCTATCTTGAGTAGCAAATCAAGCATTTCATCATTCTATTTTTTTTCAAACTAAATTTTTAGGACAGAGAGAGAACATTGAAAAAATACCTATTTACCGAAATAATTTATAAACATAAGACCGCTTGCATAACTTCGGAGATAGCTTAATCTTATCCTTTTTTAGAAAGAATGAAGTGAAATTTGAACAAATGAAAGAGGAATCGCTGGAAAAAGTTAGAAGGCTAACAGGCGTTAAGCGTAGCACATTTGCTGTGATGGTAGCCCTATTGGAAGAAACAGCGTTGCTTTTAAAATTACAAGGAGGTAAGCCGAATAAACTATCGATAGAAAATAGACTGCTGATGACGTTAGAGTATTTACGTGAATATAGCACTTATTTCCATCTATCGCGAAGCTATGGAAGGAGCAAAAATACCTGTTATCGTAATATACGCTGGGTTGAAGATACCTGAATTAAATTGAGTAGATTTTTATTACCTGGTCGTAAAACATGAGTCAAAAGTGATTCTGACTATGAGGTTATTCTTATTGACGTAACAGAGACGCCCATTGAGCGACCGCAAAAAAAAACAAAGATAATTTTATTCAAGTAAAAAAAAGCGACATACATTAAAATCACAAATGGTTGTAGATAAAAAAGGAGAAAAAAATTATTTGTACTAATTTTTTGAATGGCAGACGGCATACCGTTATATTGGCTGTTACTCAGCGGACAAACCCTCGGTCTGGATGAGATGGAATAACAACAATTTTCCTTGGATCAGTCAAAAAGCGATGCGGTGTAAAGGCACGTTATTTGTTATTGAAAGTGGACATACCGTTCAACACTTTTTTAAAGGATCACGCTTTCCAAGCTTTGTACACGCTCAGTTTCCAAATCTGATTTATTTACCGCTGCAGTCATTTAATGGGTACCGTAATCATGCGTAACAAGCGCCTATTGAAGTACAATTTTCACTGCTACCACCTGATAAATCTTACTGTGCTTAAAAATAGAAGCTTCTTTGAATTCTTGGTGCCGAAGGCGGGACTCGAACCCGCACAGCTTGCGCCACCACCCCCTCAAGATGGCGTGTCTACCAATTCCACCACTTCGGCATATATACTGCTCGGACATCAATAAGCAAAACTTTAAAATACCGACGAGCGGTATAACTAATCATATGACTGGGCCAGCAAACTTTGTTAGGTACAGCTATTTAAGAGTATGTAAATTTAGTCATCTTGGGTGTGAGCAACCTTCTCGCTATTTTTTGTAGGTACATCTGTGTTAACGCGCGCGGGTAACTGCTGCGCTAATTCTGATAACTTTTGAATAGAATCTTGTTTCACCCGATGTCCCGCTATATAACCTAAAGAAAGACTGGTTACAAAAAATAGTAGCGCAAGTGATCCGGTTAATTTAAATAAAAAAGAGCTGGAACCTTGGCTACCAAATACAGTTTGGGAAGCACCGCTTCCAAAACTAGCACCCATTTCAGCCCCTTTACCTTGCTGCAATAAAACTAAAGTAACAAGGGCGATAGAAACCAGTACATGAAATAAAAGTAACAGTTGCTGTAACATAAGTTTAGATAATAGATGTCAATAACACACTAAGTACTAAGCGACTATCGAACACAATCCTTATAAATTTTCAAAAATTCTTGAGCGTCCAATGATGCCCCGCCAATTAATCCACCGTCAATATCAGGCATTTGAAATAGCGCCTGCGCATTGTCCGGTTTAACGCTGCCACCATACAGGATAGGTAATTTTTGCGCAAGATCAGGGTACTTACTTTTAATATGCTTTCGCAAAAAAAGGTGGACTTCCTGCGCCTGTTCCGGACTTGCAGACACGCCTGTTCCAATAGCCCATACCGGCTCATAGGCTAATATCCACGGCTGCGATGCGGCTTCGTCTAACTCCATAATGGCCTTTATCTGTTTTTCCAATACAGCGTGAGTGTGCCCTATTTCTCGTTGTTTAAGCGTTTCACCGATGCAAAGAACAGGAGTAATACCTAACTCGATAGCTAACTTAAATTTTTTGGCAATCTGCTCGTCTGTCTCCCCATTTAAAGTACGACGCTCTGAATGGCCTAGCAGTACAGAGTGACAATCAAATTCTCGTAGCATACCGCCCGATATTTCACCGGTAAAAGCCCCCTCTTTTTCAGAAGCCATATTCTGCGCCGCCCAAGCAATCGAGCTTCCCTGCAATAGTCCTTGTACTTGATCTACAAAGACGCAAGGAGGACAAACCACCATTTTTACATTGGGATGAAGTTCTATATTAGCTTTGAGTGCAGTTAGTAATTCCTTCACGGAAGCTCTGCTACCGTTCATCTTCCAATTACCTATAATAAATTGTTTACGCATAGTAAGGGATACTCTCTACACTATTTATTTAATAACTCTAGTGGGCACAAGTATACCTCACCATACAAGCTAAAATGCATGCTTAATTAATGAACTTCGTTCATTAATTTCTAATGTTGCTACTTCAGAATCTTTCAAACCAAAGCATGGTTTAAAATAATTTCGCAGCGGAGCAAAAAAGCTTTTTCTAAGACTTTGCATGGTAGAAGATTTTTTAAATAATGTTGTGTTTAAACAATTCAAATGAACAGACGCTGATTCTAAAAGCGCCGCATCTTCGGGTACAAGCGTTATAGCTTCTCTATTTTTCTTTTTTACTAACATTTCAAGACAGCGCGTTAAACTCTGAATCCTAACCACGTCACTCTTTTTTGATTCCGCAGAAGCTACTTGTCCAAACAGTCTCTGCTCTTGAACTAAACAATAAATAGATGCTGAATTAGGGTCTTTTTTTTCTAGGAGAATCGAGTCAATAGCAGAACTTTCAAGCTGGTCCAACAATAAACAGATTACTGCCAATAATCGCTGACATTCCTCGACATTTAATTGTTTATTCTTTATAAGAATAAGTATAAACATTGAAATAATCGAGAACCCCATCGGGTTTTTTTCTAAAAGAAATGTTTGAATCCAACTTTTGTCGACTTTATTTAGCAACAATTCTACTTGTCCCGGGTCAGGAGCACAAAGGCAATATCCTTTTTTATAAAGTAAACTGGAAAGCATTTCCCTTGTATTTTTTTGCTCATCTTTACTATCTAATGGAAGTAGCACCATATAACACATCCTTGTTATTTAGTATAAAAAAACAAGAAGATTATACTATTTCGCTATTAATTGCTTAACTTGTTTTATGCATGCATCCGGATTCGGCTTAATTGTGAATTAGCCGTATCATTTTTTGTTGCAGTATCTAACACCGCTTTACTGTACTTTTCTTCAACGGCTCTAAAAAAAGGAAAGCAAGTAAATAAAGAAGAAATATATGAGGAAGATTTTTTTTGTGAATCAGAAAGGATCTCGACATTATCATTGTTATCAATGTCCGAGGATAACGGCGGTAACGCCCTTGTGTTTAGTGAAGAGTACAATGATAAAAAATTAGGTTTAGCCACAAATTGGCTTTTTAAACTATCAATATTCGGCACTTCTCTAAAAATAGCCGGGCCACATTCAACAGTACTCTTATTTTTTTTGATTACTTGATTAATACCCGTTTTAACGGTCAAAATAGTAGCAACAACCCCGACCACAGCCGCACCAATAGGCGCTAAAAAAGGCACTCCAGCCAAACTTAAAAAAGTAAAAGCGATACCTCCACTCACAAACCCTAAAATAATGCCTAATACTATTGATTTGAAATAACCTTTCAATATAGACCAATAATGATGGTTAATAATTTTTTTAGTATAAAGCTCATTTCTTTTTGCTAATTTATCTGTTCTCTCCGCAGCTAATATGGCCTCTTCATTGGAGTTATCCGGGTTCATTTTAAATGTGTACCGATATACTTTAGCGTTATTTATAAAATATATTCTTCCTGACAAAAGTTTACAATCAACTGTTTTCTCTTTGTATTTACCAATCGCTAACAGCGATAACTGATCCATTAGCTGCCTCGCATTTATTTGCAGATTCGGATCATTGGTTGCCGAAATTTCAACTTGCTTAACTAATTTAGTATTTAAATCGCTTAAAATTTCAAAAAAATACTTACCTATACTCCCTTTACCTTTTTCATAGACAATTAAAATACCGTGAGGCTTGTCTGGAACAATTTCATCACCTTTTAATCGCGCTAAACGAGGAACTTTAACGCCTCTAAAATAACCGCCAATTTCTTCCCAAAATTTTTCTTCTACTTCATTACGCGCACCAAGAATTCTAAGTGCTTCATTTGTCTTTGATAAGGTATTTTGTGGCAGCAGCGCACGAATATTTCCACGGTTATTTCTATAAAATACTAATATCGAACAACCATCATTCGTCGTGTTAGGTAAATTTTTTAACCATTCTTCTGCCGCTTTTTTACTGGAATGTACATAAACTTCTTCACTTTTATTACATAATGAATCTAACGTAACATTTATCATATTTTTTTATTATTTTTTTACTGTAATTGTTAAATAGTAATAAAAAACAAATAAATTATCAATCAATAAAAATAGATAGTTTTTTTATTCAAAAATTTATAAACAGTTAATAACTAACAATCAGATATAAATGAATTTTTAAAATAAAGAAAAGCTTATTATTTTTTCATAAAAATTACTTGATATGATTATTTTTATTCCAATGCAACTTTGTGCGTAGTGTTTCAAAATAATTATAATCAAGCGGATGAATCAATCGTAATGATTTAGAATTTTTTCGAATACTAATCTTAGCGCCTACGGGAACAGACAACCGTGCTTGCCCATCGTAACTTAACGAGGGCGGCGATTGTCTATGAGTATCTACGTGAATAACAATATGGCTTTTTGCACTAACAACAATCGGTCTAGCACTCAAGGTATGGGGAAACATGGGAATTAACACAAGGGCATCCAATTGCGGATGCAAAATAGGGCCTCCTCCCGATAAAGCATAGGCTGTTGATCCGGTAGGTGTAGAAATGATCAAACCATCCGCCTGTTGTGCACAGACAAATTGTTCGTCGATAGTGATAGAAAACTCTATCATACGTGCTTCCTTACCAAGTGTTAGCACGACTTCATTTAATGCAACACCTGACTGCACCTCTTTATCTCGTAGTGTAACCGTTGCGTTTAATAAAAAGCGTTCTTCTTCTTGATAATTTCCAGCTAATACCTCGCCAATTTTCTCTTTTAGATCTTGCGGTCGAATATCAGTAAGAAAACCCAAACGTCCGCGATTTACTCCTAGAACGGGAACCCCATGCGCCACAGCACTGTGCGCTGCATTAATTAAGCTACCATCCCCTCCCACGACAATCAGTAAATTAACTTTCCCCTTTAAATGCTCCCGAGAAAAATAATCGCAGGATCGGCCTTTTAAGAATTTTGCCGTCTCTTCTTCAACCAGTACCTTAAGGTTCTGTGCTTGTAAATAATCTAAAACGGCAAGAAGCGTATCACTAACATCCCTCATGCCTTGCCTACCGATTAACCCGATTTTAGAAAAAATTTTTGACATGTTTGTTAGATACCTAAGTTAAGTATCGCCATACTGAGCAAATAATTGTGTATAGTCAAACGCAAAGATTATACTATAAGAGAATTTTTTAGCTTGTGTATATCGCTCGTAATCGAAGATGCAACTTTTTAAGTTCAGCGCGAAGTATCCCGATCATTCCCAAACAAAGCTTGTACGCGGTCATTCAGGAGGAGAATCGTGATTCTCCTCCTGAAAGTCTCCAGCGCGAGAAGAAGCATCTCGCACCTATCTTAGTGCTAAAGTGAAAGCTCAATCCATTGTAACTTGAAGGATAGGTGCGGGGTGCAAAGCGTATAAGCTTGAATCCCGTATCTATAGCCTCCATAATCTTTATCTATTATAGGACAGATATCTCTTTCTTTAAAAAAATAGGAGACTTATTAGAATGAGTAAAAAAAATGAGAGCTCTAAAAAAACTACCTGGGAAAAATTAAATGCACAAGCAGAACATGAGGTGACAGCTAATGAACCTGAGATAAAAGAGGACGCTTTTTCAGAAAAAAAATCAGAGGCCTCTCCCAATAAATTACCCCATCCTTCTTATGAAGAGCTAGAAGAACAACTTTTCAACACTGAAACCCAACTTGAAGAGCATAAAAGTAAGGTGGCTCAATACAAAGAACAAGATACCTATCGGCTTGCAGAGATGGAAAATATACGACGTCGTTGCAAGCTTGATATCGAAAACGCCTATAAATTTTCATTAGAAAAAATTATCAAAGAGCTATTACCTGTAAAAGACAGTTTAGAGGCAGCCCTCGCTCCTATTACAACAGAGAATACCGCTTCGTTAAAAGGAATCCAATTAACCCTTAATCAATTACAAAGCGTACTAGAAAAAAATGGTGTGGAAACGGTTGAACCTACAACAGGAGAACCTTTTGATGCGCATTATCATCAGGCTATGCTTGCAGAAGAAAATGTTGAACAAGACCCAAACACCATCCTTAAAGTTCTACAAAAAGGTTATTTACTTAATAAAAGATTGATGCGCCCTGCTTTGGTGGTTGTAGCTAAAGCCAGTGAAGAAAATACACAGTCAACTACGAATACACCTTGAAAATGGCGTTACTAAGCCCAACTTTAGAAAAGTTGTTGGTTATTAAGCTAACAGACGGTTTTTAGTTCATTTAGTAGGAAACAAACGTTTATAAGATGGATTGACTCTAAACGAAATTTTTGGATCAGCGCTGCTTTTATAGGATAGATTAGGCGGCACAAGAAATTAGCTATTTATGCGGAGAATACTATGGCAAGTGCAATAATCGGCATCGACCTCGGCACAACAAATTCGTGTGTTGCTGTTATGGAAGGTGGAAAATCTAAAGTAATAGAAAATAAAGAGGGGCGACGAACAACACCTTCGGTCGTCAGCTACGATAGTAATGAAATAAAAGTAGGTGAAGTCGCTAAACGGCAATCTGTCACCAAACCAAAAGAAACTTTCTATGCGGTAAAGCGCCTAATAGGCCGCAAGTTTAAAGATGACGCTGTGCAGAAAGACATCAAGATGGTCCCCTATAAAATTATCGAAGCTGAAAATGGCGATGCTTGGCTAGAGGTAGGGGGGAAAAAATTATCACCACAAGAGGTTTCGGCACAGATCTTAATGAAACTAAAAAAAGATGCAGAGGCCTATCTAGGACATGAAATAAAAGAAGCTGTTATTACCGTACCTGCTTATTTCAATGATTCCCAACGTCAAGCCACCAAAGATGCAGGACGTATTGCCGGACTTGAAGTGAAACGTATTATCAACGAACCTACTGCTGCTGCCTTAGCCTATGGTCTTGACAAAAAACGTGGCGATTCCACTGTGGCCGTCTATGACTTAGGGGGCGGTACTTTCGATATCTCCATCATTGAAATCGCCGAAGTCGATGGTGAGCATCAATTCGAAGTATTGGCTACCAATGGTGATACCTTTCTTGGTGGTGAAGACTTTGATTTACGTGTTATTAATTATCTTGCAGATGAATTCAAAAGGGATCAAGGTATTGATCTACACAATGATCCACTCGCTTTACAACGGCTTAAAGAAGCAGCCGAAAAAGCAAAAATTGAACTCTCGTCCGTACAAGAAACGGAGATTAATCTACCCTATATTACTGCCGACAGTAGTGGACCAAAACATCTACACATCAAACTGACTCGCGCAAAACTAGAGTCGTTGGTAGAAGAACTTATTGAACGTAGCATAAAACCCTGTGAAATAGCGCTTAAAGATGCAAAAATTTCTAAGGATAAGATATCACAAGTTATTTTAGTCGGTGGGCAGACGCGCATGCCTAAAGTACAAGAAGTCGTAAAAAGCTTCTTTGGAAAAGATGCGCGCCATGATGTCAACCCTGATGAAGCCGTTGCCATTGGTGCGGCTATTCAAGGTGGGGTATTAGCTGGAACCGTTAAAGATGTATTGCTGTTAGATGTCACACCGCTTTCCTTAGGAATAGAAACCCTAGGTGGTGTTATGACAAAGCTTATTGAGAAAAATACCACTATTCCAACCAAAGCCAGCCAAACCTTTTCTACGGCAGATGATAATCAAACCGCTGTAACCATCCATGTGTTACAAGGTGAACGGGAAATGGCTTCTGCGAATAAATCATTAGGACGTTTTGACTTATCCGAGATACCCTCCGCACCGCGTGGTACACCACAAATCGAAGTAACCTTTGACATCGATGCCAATGGTATTCTTAATGTCTCTGCGAAAAACAAAGCAACAGGCAAAGAACAAAAGATTGTCATCAAAGCAACCAGCGGCTTATCAGAAGCTGAAATTCAGCAAATGGTAAAAGATGCTGAAACGCATGCTGATGAAGATCGTAAATTCCATGAACTCATACAAATTCGTAACCAAGCGGATAACTTAATTCACGGAACCAGCAAAGCATTAAAAGATGCCGGTGACAAAATTAATGCCGAAGAAAAAACTGAGTTAGAGAAGGCCATTGAAAGTTTGAAGGAATCACTCAAAGGTAACGACAAAGCGGATATTGAAGCAAAACTTAAAGAGCTCACTGATATTTCAGGAAAAATGGCTGAACGTCTCTATGCCCAACAACCTGGCGCTGACACAAATACAACAACTGAATCATCCACAGGTTCTACTCAGACCAATGAGAAAGAAAAAGGAGATATTGAAGACGCTGTATTTGAAGAAGTAAAAGATAAAGATAAAAAGGACAAGGATAAAGAGTAATTTATCACAACGGTATTATCGGTTAAGCTTTACTTAGCCGATAATGCACGCTTGGCAATAAATAAAGATTTAACGAAAGATTAAGATATCTCTTAACTAAACTGTTAAAGCAATATTTAGAAGCCAATAATATTTAAAAAAACACTATTTTAACACTAAATTTAAATCCCATTTAACAGCGGGATTTTTCTATATTTGGCTCTAATTATGGCGAAACAGGATTATTATAAAATACTAGGTGTTTCTCGCACGGCAAATGAAAGTGAAATAAAAAAAGCTTATCGCAAACTCGCGATGAAATACCACCCTGATCGTAATCAGAACGAATCAGACAAAAAAAAGGCGGAAGAAAACTTTAAAGAGGCTAAAGAAGCCTACGAAGTTTTATCCGCAGCTTCTAAGCGAGCTGCTTATGATCAATTTGGTCATGCCGGCGTAGAAGCCGGTATGGGTGCTGGTGGTAGTTCGCGTGGTTTTAACTTCAGTGATGTCTTTGGCGATATGGGGGATGTCTTTGGTGACATTTTTGGTAGTCGTGGTAGCCAACGTACGAAACGGGGTGCAGACTTACGCTATACTTTAGAAATCGATCTAGAAGCTGCGTTACACGGTACAACGGTAGAAATTCGTATCCCTCACCTTGCTACTTGTAAAAGTTGTGGCGGCTCAGGGGCGCGTAAGGGAACCCAATCAACCTCTTGTAAAACCTGCGAAGGGCAAGGCCAAGTTCGAATTCAACAAGGTTTTTTTACGATTCAACAAATCTGTCCCGATTGTCATGGTTCTGGCCAAACGATTAAAGATCCTTGCCCAGATTGTCACAGCCAAGGTCAAGTACAAGGAGCAAAAACCTTATCTGTTAAGATTCCGGCAGGAATTGATGAGGGAAATGAAATTCGCTTAACGGGTGAAGGCAAAGCCGGTACGCTAGGTGCACCTGCAGGCGATCTGTGTATTGAAATTCATCTGAAACCACATCCATTATTTAAACGTGAAGGTAACCATTTATATTGCGACGTCCCGATTAGTTTTACACTTGCTGCATTAGGTGGCGAAGTTGAAGTTCCTACTTTATCCGGTATTGTAAAACTTCATATTCCTGCTGAAACACAAAGTAGAAAAATTTTTCGGCTACGCGGTAAAGGTGTTCCTGGTCGTCCTGGTGTCACAGGTGATTTACTTTGTCGTGTATTTGTTGAAACGCCTGTTAATCTCAACAAACAACAAAAAGAATCAATTAGCGCGCTCGATAATTTATTCCAACATCCTGGAGAGAATCACTACCCTCAATCAAAAAAATGGCTTAAAGCTATGTGGAAATTTTTTAATAAATAAAACGAATTCCGCGAAAAAATACTATGGGGAAACTCGAAAAATCTACTTAAAACAGGTATGATCATTCCTCCTATGGATCTAGTGTACATACGCGGAATGAAATAGAGAAAAATCATGAAGAAAGTTCCTATGACAAACACCGGCGCTAAAGATTTAGAGCTCGAGCTACATGAGTTAAAAACGGCAAGACGTCCAAAAATTATTGAAGCTATTGCAGAGGCACGCGCACACGGTGATCTCAAGGAAAATGCGGAATACCATGCCGCTAAAGAAATGCAAAGTTTTACCGAAGGACGAATTGCTGAAATTGAAAATAAATTAGCCATAGCTCAAATTATTGACGTCACGAAATTAGCGAATCATGGCAAGGTTATTTTTGGCGCTACTGTCCATCTTATTAATACCAAGACGAATAAAACGCTAAGCTATCAAATTGTTGGTGAAGACGAGGCTGATATTAAGCAAGGCAAAATTTCAGTAGCCTCTCCTATCGCAAAAGCACTCATAGGCAAAGAAGAAGGTGATGCTGTCGACGTACAAACACCAGCTGGTTTGCTTAATCTAGAAATTAATAAAGTAGAATATATCTGATTTTTTCGCCGAAGCGATTAAAAGGTGGTTTTGGCAAAGTTGAAATTAACACGCCTAGAAGCCGAAATAATAGGTTTGAACCTCAGCTTATTCGAAAAGGTCAAGCCTGCCTCACTGAATTTGATGAACAGACATTGGCGCTTTATGCTAAACGTGTGACCACACGTGATATTGCAGCTACGTTCAAAGAAATGTACGGTGCCGAGATATCGCATAGTTTGATATCTTTTATTAGAAAATCAATTAATCATCGTAAAAATTTTCCTAATGACCAATCCGCATTAAAAGTAGTGTATTTAGCGATACAGAAGGTATCACAAAAGTGGACCATGTCTTTGCATGATTGGAGAGCTGCTATGAATCGATTCGCTATCGAATTCGATGGTAGATTTTCATAAACCGGCGCAGTTACATAAAACGATTTACAGGCTCTTCTTTTTTATACATTTCTTGCCGCGCAGCATAGGCTAAAAATTCTAAACCGCTCCAATAATCCATTAAATTAGCATCAAGCAATTTATATTGCTCCTCAGAGTTTAAGAGATTATTTATGATTGTTCCGTTTGTTTTTATATCTCGAAAAAAGGTAATTTTTCTTGTCGCATCATACCTTGCATATATGGCTCTTTCCCTTGTGTATCCCACATTCCACCATTTAACTAGAAAATTTGAAAACATTAAAAAATCTTGAATCGGTTTTTTAAATAAGCTTGCAATCAACGGAGACTTTTCTTTAGCCGAACAATATTCATTCGTATCGTTAAGCTTGGAACTTTTAAAATACATTAAATCTACAACTTGCTCTATTTTGTTATAAATTTGCTTATTTTGTTGCTGCAAACTTATTCCAATATATTCTGTATTTTTTTTAGTTTGACTATCTAGGGATCCAGCTCCAATTTCACCCTCTTTTTTTTGAGAAAAATCGAGGACAGCTAATACCTTATTTTTCTCTAAAAGAAGTTCTCCCACACTCGCCTTAACTAACTCTTGTTGTGCACTCTCTATCAAAGAATCTATGGCTTCCATGTCCACTTTTGATAAAGAAGAAGAAGATAAAAAGAAAGACCTATTATAACTTATTCCTATTTCTTCTAATTTTTTTTCAAATTCACTACTATCAAGCAGCATTTCTATTTCATGCGACTCCATTTTATTTCTTCATCTCCATCTAACATGGTTTTCTATAACAATCTCTTCTAATACATCTATTAAATATAAATTATTTTATATAGAATCTTCAAAGTATGTTTTATTGTTAAAAAGTAAATCAAAATTTCTTATTAGAGCTTTATAAAGACTGGTCAATTTAGTGACTAACGCGTAGCATACTCGATAGAATACACCGTTTATTTATTTTTTAATTATGCGTCAAATCATTTTAGATACGGAAACTACCGGTAGAGACATTAGTGACGAACATAGAATTATTGAAATTGGTTGTCTTGAATTAATCGATCGTCGATTAACACAAAAACATTTTCACTGTTATTTAAATCCGGGCCGTGATAGTGATGCTGGCGCACTGGCCGTACATGGCTTAACCAGTGAATTTCTTCAAGATAAACCAAGCTTTGTATCGATTGTTGATGAGTTTATAGCATTCATAAAAGGAGCAGAATTAATTATCCATAACGCGCCTTTTGATCTGGCTTTTATCGACCATGAAATAAAATTAACGTACAAAAATTATAAAAACATAACTCAATATTGCTCAATATTAGATACGCTGCCATTGGCACGTCAACTTCATCCTGGACAACGCAATAGCTTAGATGCACTCTGTAAACGCTATCAAGTTGATAATTCTAAACGCGAGAGGCATGGTGCATTATTAGATGCTGAATTATTAGCGCGCGTTTATCTTGCAATGACCGGCGGCCAAACCACCCTATTTGACGACAAACACATGAGTAGCCAGACTGTCTTCCAAGAAAGTAAAATAAATGTAAATACTCATAAACTACCTGTAATCCTTGCATCGGCAGATGATCTTCTCGCACATAAAAAATATTTATCTAACATTAACAAAACAGCGGGGCGCTGCATTTGGTCTGATTTAGACGTAAAGGAATCAGACTAAATGCGTAGATTTTTAAATCATTTCATAAAGCTAGAAACATCAGGAGGAATACTTTTAGGTATTGCTACACTTACCGCCCTATTCCTTGCAAATTCCCCCTTACAAGGTTATTACCAAAATCTATTAGATTTAACACTTACACTAGGAAAAGTACATATCTCGTTTTTACATTTCATTAACGATGGCTTAATGACTATTTTCTTTTTTCTAGTCAGTTTAGAAATAAAACGTGAACTTATTCAGGGTGAACTCAACAGTCTAGAAAAAGCCCTATTACCTACCATGGCAGCTATTGGCGGGATGATAGTACCTGCCCTTTTTTATTTGTTAATTAATCACGCACATCCTGATCATACGCCTGGTTGGGCCATCCCTATGGCAACCGATATTGCTTTCTCATTAGGTGTATTATCGCTACTTAATAATAAAATTCCTCGATCCCTAAAAGTTTTTTTAACTGCGCTAGCTATTATCGACGATCTAGGCGCTATCATCGTTATTGCAATTTTCTATACGCAACAGATCGGCTGGGTCTATTTAGTCTTTGCTTTTGCCTGCCTCATTGGCTTAATCGCATTAAATTATTATGGCGTTAATCGTTTTGCTCCTTATGTTTTGTTTGCATTCCCTCTTTGGTTTTTTATTCTTAGTTCCGGTGTACATGCAACAATTGCCGGCGTACTCTTCGGCCTAACAATTCCATTACAACCTATCCAGGCAACACAATCCTCCTTATTAAATAAACTGGAACATCAATTACATCCTTGGGTCGCTTACAGTATTTTGCCGTTGTTTGCTTTTGCAAATGCCGGCTTGTCTTTTACAGGTATGCATTGGGAAACATTTGTTGATCCTTTACCGTTGGGAATTATTGCCGGATTATTTCTGGGAAAACAATGCGGAATTTTAGGTACAAGTTGGTTAACGATAAAAGTAAAATGGGCTAAATTACCCTATAAAACAAATTGGCAGCATGTCTATGGAACGGCATTAATCTGCGGCATTGGATTTACAATGAGTTTATTCATTGCTAACCTCGCTTTTGCTAACACTGAAACTTCTTCGCTAGTTCGCTTAGGAGTTCTAACGGGTTCCGCTTTATCCGGTATTCTCGGTTATTGCGTGTTATTTTTTAATAAAATAGAGTTTACCGCTCGTACCTGAGGCTGTAAATTTTTAAGTTCATAGCGAGAGCGAGCGCATCCGAACGCATAACGTCACCCAAACGAAGCTTGTGCACCGTTATTCAAGGGGAGAAATGGCGATTCTCGCCTTGAAAATCCCCGTCGCGAAACGAAGTGCTTGGAAATGAGGAATCGCATTTCCAAGTCAATGGGTATAAACATGAATAAAGAAAAAAAACAACAATATATTAAACCTATTCCAATACGTCCTACTCCAATGAGTATTCTGTGTAACGCGGCAAAATTTGTCGAAGAAGAATTATTTAAACCTATTGATACTTTAAGTAAAAAAAACTTTTATCATTCTAGTATGAGTTTATTTAAACCCACTAGCAAGTTTTATGAAAAGTTGGACTTAGTTCGTGCACCGCATCCACAAAGTGCTTTACATTATCAGGCGAAGTAAATTGTGACACACCATGACCTAAGTTAAACGCATGTCCTGTACCTTGGCCATAGGAGCATAGAATAGTCTCTACTTCTTCACGTATTCGCTCCTTTGACCCAAAAAGCACCGATGGATCCATATTACCTTGCAAAGCCACTTTATCTCCTACGCGTTGTCGCGCTTCTCCTATATCAATAGTCCAATCTAAACCGATAGCGGAACAACCCGAATTCGCTATTTTTTCTAACCACAAACCACCACCTTTGGTAAATAATAGGATAGGTATTTTTTCTTCTTCACTTTTGTAGGTAAGCCCGTTAATAATTTGCGTCATATAATTGAGCGAAAATAGCTGATACGCAGAAGGCGTTAGTAATCCTCCCCACGTATCAAAGATCATCAATGCTTGCGCACCTGCTTTTATTTGCGCATTCAAATACTGAATAATAGCTACGGTTAACGTACTTAACAAATGATTTAATGTTTTTGGATCCTGATAAAGCAATGTCTTAATTTGCCTAAATTCTTTACTGCTACCTCCTTCCAACATATAACAAGCTAATGTCCATGGACTACCAGAAAAGCCAATTAAAGGCACTTTATTGTTTAACTCACGGCGAGTTAAGCTAATCGCTTGATAGACATAATCTAATTGCCCGGGCTCAGGAACTCGTAATTTTTTTATATCTGACAAATTTTTAATGGGTTTATAAAATTTTGGACCTTCACCTTCTACAAAATACAGCCCCAAACCCATTGCATCAGGAATAGTTAAAATATCAGAGAAAATGATGGCTGCATCTAAATCAAAACGCGCTAACGGTTGCAATGTGACTTCACACGCTAACTCAGGTGTTTTACACAATGTTAAAAAGTCGCCCGCTTTTTTCCGCGTAGCACAGTATTCAGGCAAATAGCGTCCAGCCTGTCGCATAATCCAAACCGGGGTTTTATCAACGGGTTGCTTTAAAAGGGCACGAATGAAACGATGAGATAAATTGTTCATAGTAAATAATATTAGATTTTTTCTATTAAAAAATTCATTGATCTAAGTTGTGTTATTAAATTTCCAGCTGCAAAGATAAACAAATCAATAGCTAACCTATCGGAAGTATTAGTTACTAGCATATTAAGTTCTCCATACATCTTTTCTTTCCAACCTAAATCGGCTAAAGTCTCTACACTCGATTTAATTTTATTTTCATTGAGCTGTTCCATAAGTAATAAAAATAAGTGATCACTTATTTCATAAATTTTTTGCACGTGAACTTGCTGATTAAAAGTCAAACGCACGGTTTCTGAAAAATTTTTTAATGCATTTTTCATCAAATTAATACAAAGTAGAATTTCGCGCTCGCCACGTAGGATGTCCTTAAAAACCAGGACGGGTTTTAATCTCCCGAAGGATTCACGCAAAACTTCATCCAATAATTTGGTTTGATTAGCAAAACGACTAATAACTTTATCTTCATACTTTTGATAAGTTTTTTCAGCCGCAACAGAAGTAAATATTTTTAGCTGTTCCGAGAGTTGTTTCAAATCTTGTAAAGTAGTTGTCACTATGCAACGCAACTGTGTACGCGAATGTAAAGGCCAGATGAAACGTGACACCAATAAGGCAATAATAATACCTAAGCTTATTTCAAAAAAGCGATCTAACACATTGGTATAACTGGGATTTAGACCCACCAATATAATAACCGTTGTCACAGCCCCTAAAGGACCTGCCTCGCTTAAATAGCCCGGGCTATCTGCGATATAACTAAATAAAGCTGTCGTTAAACATAGAATCAAAGTAGTCCATATAAAACTTGGGTAAGCCAACCAAAGTGTTAATGCGGCAATAGAAGCACCTAAAACCGTTCCCAAAAAGCGCATATAAGATTTTTGTATAATAGCGCCGACACGAGATTGTGCGCACATCACAACCAAAATACTAATTAGTATCCATTGCCCTTGCTGAAAATTAAATATTCGAATAATAAATATCCCAATTAAAAACGCAATAGCTGTTTTTAGACTATGAATGAGACGATTACTATCTAATTTTAACGATTGGAACCATTGAATAAATTTCATTCTATAAAAATACCGTATAAAATAGCTAAAGTCACCAAGCTTAGGTAGGCTGGGTTTCAGCGTCTGCCTACAGATAGGTACGGGAAATCATACGATGAGACAAGGAAAGCATTGCGAAAGCAATGCGCAGTCGAAGAGCCCGCGATAGGCGTGCGTTGACGGGCGAAGCAGGAAACGCATCACGCCGTAAAGTCATTTGCGGGAGGCGCGGGCATGAACGCCGAAGGCGTGATTGCGTGCCGGACGCAGGACGTATCGCGGCCTAATTTCAGTCGCGTCATGCGAACGAATTTCGGGGACACGATGGCCGAAATTCTTCGTGAGCATAGCGACTCGCTTGGACCACCAGATGGCTTTTTCTTCAGCTATAGATACAGTATCGTCGGCGTAACAAAGATCAAAAGCTCTTTGCTTTCATCACTTATCTTTCTATAACGAAATAAACTTCCTATTATCGGCAAAGAGCTTAAAAAAGGAATTCGCTGTAAGGTTTGATTTTGCGAATGCTCATAAATCCCTCCTAATACAACTGTTTCCCCATCCTTCAAAATCACTTTGGTTTTGATGTGACGTGCATTAATTACCGGTACGTCTAATACCCGAGTAGCACTGGGTTGATCTTGATTGACTTCTAACGCTAAAGTAAGTCGATGGTTGGGCATAACGCGGGGCGTTACTTTTAAAGATAATACAGCTTTCTTAAATTCGACATTCGTAGCACCACTTGAAGTTTTTTCCTGGTAAGGAATACTGGCACCTGTTTCTATAGATGCTGTTTGTTGATCTTCGGTAATCAAATGGGGGGCTGAAATAATTTGTGCCTTTCCTTCATTTTCTAGCGCCGATAGCTCTAAGTCTAGAAAAAAATTTTCTCCCATACGCAGCAAATGCAATCCTAACGATCCTATAGTTTCGCCCCCGACAACATTTTGCACAGAAAAAGGTAAATCCATGCTTAATTGGGGTAATGACGGACTTGTGTTTTTTTCTATCCGGCGAGCGTCTCTAGCAATAGGGGTTTGTGTGTAAACTTGTCTTAATCCAAACCGAGCACCTAACTCACGCTCCTTATTCTTATCTACGCTTACTATGCGTGCTTCTATAGACACTTGTTTAATAGGTCTATCTAATTGCCTAATAGCTTTTTCAATTCCAACTAATTTTTTCTTTGAGTCTTGTACCCATAGACTATTGCTTCGCTTATCTACACTAATACTTCCTCTAGAAGATAAAAATGAATTTTTTCTATCATTTAATAATGATACTAATTCTGCCGCTTTGCTGTAGCGAATTTCTATTAGCTTAGAAGACAAAACCTCTAGTGATTGCTGCTGTTCCCGAATTTCCTGATTTTTTCTATCCCGCTCTAAAAATTCACTTTGTGGCGCAATAAACCATCCATGATTGATAGGTCGTTTAACTAATCCTTGTGTTTGTAAAAGAATATCTAAAGCCTGTTGCCAAGGCATATCGTTTAAATGAATACTAACGTTACCTTGCACCTTATCATCTACCACCAAATTAAACCCACTAAACTCTGCTAATAGGGTTAACGCTGCTCGCAGCTTAATGTCTTGAAAATTTAATGATACCTGTTGCTCTTTATTCTCTAGCGAATTCACATTCGCCCAATCCACAGCCCATAAATCAAGCGATATAAAAAGAAAAATTATCATTAAGGCTAATTTATATACCCATGGTACTTGAAGTTGCGAAATCGTAACTTCAAGTGCGAACTTTAGGCGATGCGGTTTTTCAAGGGAAGAATCGTAATTTTTCCCTTTGAATAACAGCGCGGAAGCTTTGCTGATCCCCGTCATGTAATCGGGTATACCGCTCGCTATAAGTTTGAAAGGTTCGCATTTTCGGGTACGAGCGGCATATATCCTATGATAATAATTAACCATAGGAGAAATCCTTATTTTCTATTATTAATTCAATATTTTTTTTATTATTTTTCTCTTGAATAATCATTTTTTTAGAATCAATAAAAACAACACGTGTTTTTTCTATTCCAACTTCACTTCCTATTTCAACTTTGCAAATATGTTGATTTGGCAATTTAATCAAACCCCAATTTTTGTCGATCTGATTTCTAATTAAAAAACCAACCATTTTCAATTGATCAATGGGATAATGTGTTAAATAATTCATGCACATATTTATTTTTTTTTCATTAAAAATGGAATTGCGCTTCAAATTAGACAGCTGCTTACCCTGAAAAAAAGAACTATCCACTAAGATAGAAAATAAAATATAGATTTTGTTTTTTGGTTCTAAAGCATTATTTTTATCATCTAAAAAAACCCATTTAAATTTGTTTATAAAAACATGATGTTTTAAATTTTCCATTTTATATAAAAATTCCTTTATATTTATTTCATTACTACTATTTACTGAAGTCGTAATAAACAATTCTGTATAAAATTCTTTATTTACGCTGGATACAATCTTTAAGTCATTTAATCTTAAATCTTTCGGTAATCCGTGCCGAACTGCCCATGGAATTATTTTATGCTTAATTTTTTTCTTTGCGCTTTCACAATCCTCAAAAATCTGCCGTTTTAAAATTATTAAATTTTTCTCAATCAAATCATACTCTTTTAAAAGTTCTTGTTGTTCTTTTAACTTTTGCATCAAAGTGGCTATCTGCTTATAAATTAACTTTTTATTAGCTATAGCTGGCTTTAAATAAAAAAAATAACTGAATATAAAAACAAATGCTAGAATAAAAATATAACTATTTATCCACGAAAAATTGTGCCCTAATAAAAAATTATTTATTTTTTTTATAGCTTCTTTCACATTTTTTAAAGTGTTGCCTTTAGCATAAATTTAATCTTTAAGTTTTCTTTCAGACTATAATTCAACTTAAAATCCAAGTGTTCGCTTTCTTTTAACCTTTTCATTAACTGCAAATATGCATATTTTGAAGGTAATAAGCCGACAATCAGCAAATACTCTGAGTTATATTCGACAGTTTTTATCTGAAGGCCTAAAGGTGTCAATAATTTTAACTCAGCTAATATCAATAAAATTTTTTTAATATGTTGACGATTAGTATGTAAACGCTCTACAACAGAGTTCAATTGATCAGACTGTTTTTTTAAACGAACTAATTTTTTAATAACTGGCAAAAGAGGGTTTAATTGGGCAGCTAATTGATTTCTATAAGATTCTATCTTTCTAATTTGGTAAGAAATAAAATAATTCGACAACGCTATTGATAAAAAAATTAAAAAAAAACCTTCGAGGCAAAAAGAACAAACTCTATTTTTTTTCTTTTAATTTGCTCTTCGATCGAAGGTAATAGATTGATATTAATTTTTTTCATATTTTATTTTTCTTACTCCCTAAATTCACCATTATCTCATGACATAAAACCTCTTAACGCTAAACCAATGCTTAAAAATAGACTAGGAAAAATCTTCTCAAGTACTCTTACATTTAAATTTTTGGAACAGGATAATAATTGATTGTGTTCTACAACCTCTGCTTGTAGTCCATACAACTCACCAAACGCTTTTTCCAAATCTTGTAATAATACAAAATCAGAGCCTATGAAAAATAAATTTTTAAATTTAATATCGGGGTTACTTAAAAAAAATGTATGTATACATCGATGGATTTGCTTTAACACAAGCGCTTTGTCGATTATATTGCAGATGCTTTCACTATAACTATGGGTTTGCCTTGCCGCTTCTAAAAACAAAAAAGTCAACTGATTATCGCCAATAACAAGTAGTGAGCAAGGTTCTTTACTATACTCTGGATATAAATAAATATAAGCTCGCTCTAGTGCATGAGAATTTATTTCAATAAACAACGGAATTAAATTCGCCTTATAAATAGCTTCTAAACGAACATCAAGATGTTCTTTACGGCAAGCAACGAGAAAGACCTTTAGATAATTCTGGTCTGGGATATCAAAAACTTGGTAATCAAAATAAATGGCGTCGAGAGGATAAGGGATATGTTCTTCTACCGCTAAATTTATTGCAATTTCAAGATTTTCATTGGCAGATTTATCAATGCGAATCCACTTACTATTAGCTAAGATATCCGGTAGCGCTACTATACATTTTTTTGTAGAGATTTCTTCTCTAGCCAGCATTTTCTTAATCAACGCCGCTAATTCTGTGCTTGTTTTAAGGATACTTTCTTGATTAAAACCCGAGATAGCTTCTATTGAATAATGTTTAAGTTGGCAAGATGATCTGGAATTTCCTAAAACAGCAAGTTTGATCGACGTGTTAGCTATATCTAACCCTATTATGTCGTTTCTCGATGCAGCTATTTTAAATCTATCCCTAATAAAACACATGTGTGCTAACCTATTTTTGTTTTCAATAGCGAGAAAGTTTTTTTCTCTATTATGCATTTAAATAAATTTTTGTCAATAATTAAAACATAAATTTCGTTGGGAGGCGGCTAAAAAAACTAAAAAATATTCAAGCCTAGCTAGTGAAAGAGAAAAAATGTTTTTTTATCATAAATTACTTCTGTAAGATAAAAACGTACTTCAGTGTAAATATTTAAAGACTGTTCATATATCAATCAATAATCTAGCTGCGCCATAGTTTTTTCCATATTTATTTTATATATCAATAAATGATTTAATCATTATATTTAAAAATGAATCGTGCCTTCAGGCAAACTAGGTATATTACATTTTGCCTTATTTTTAAACAATCTCAAAAGGACAAATTATAAAATTGGTAAAAATATGAAAGCACTAACAGCCTATTTTTTAACTTAGAACCCAGCAAACTGGTTTTTTTGCAGAGGGCATCTTAAACAACAAAACTTCGCCATTAGGACATTAATAATGAGATGCGATATTATGTGGTAATTGAGTCATTGCCCTTAACTATGAAACAACATCGCCCCCCCCTCTTACGTAACCTACTATTGATGTTATTAAGCCTATTAATTACGCTTATTTTTGTAGCAGGCGTTCTCTATATGTATTTGGATAAGCAATTACCAAACGTGGATGAATTAAAATCTGTACGATTACCCATTCCCATGAAAATCTACACCAGTGATGGTCAACCCATTGCTGAATTCGGCGAACTTCACCGCAATTTAGTTAGACTGAATGAAGTTCCAACCTTGATGGTAAATGCCTTTCTAGCAACAGAAGATCAACGTTTTTTAGAACACCATGGTGTTGATTTTTATGGTCTATTACGTGCTGCCAGCGAATTACTAATAACCGGTAATAAAGTACAAGGTGGTAGCACCATTACAATGCAAGTTGCACGTAATTTTTATCTTTCCCGTGAAAAAACTTTTCTACGTAAATTTACAGAAATCCTCTTATCCTTCAAAATCGAGCGCGAATTTACCAAAGATCAAATTCTAGAATTGTACCTTAACAAAATTTTTCTGGGGAATCGCGCTTACGGGATTGCCGCTGCCGCTCAAATTTATTTTGATAAAGCCCTAAACCAATTAACACTCCCCGAAATAGCCACGATCGCAGGCCTACCGAAAGCGCCTTCTGCTATTAATCCATTGGTTAACCCTATTGCAGCAAAGCAACGTCGCGATCATGTATTAGCACGGATGCTTGAATTAGGTTATATCTCAAGACCTGCTTATGAAGCAGCTATTAAAACGCCTATGCAAACACATCCCAACACAGAAACTGAAGGGATGATAAAAGCTCCTTACGTCGCAGAGATGGTGCGCGATATGATGTATAAAAGTTTTGGCGACAATATTTACACAAAAGGTTATAGCGTTTATACAACGCTGAATACAGCGCAACAAATAGCCGCTAACAAAGCTTTACGTACCGCTTTATTGGCTTATGATCTTCGTCATGGTTATCGCGGGCCGGAAAAAAATATTGGTCCATTAAATCCTGCAAAGCTTACTCATGCATTAAGTACACTTCACCGCATTGCTTCAATAAATGATCTACAAGCCGCTATTGTCACGCTCATTACGGATCAAGGCGTGATGGCTTTGTTACCAAATAATCAATCGATTCTTATCCCTTGGGAAGGGCTTGCCTGGACAATGCCGCAATTAGACAGCACGCAACTTAATTCTCCACCTGAAGCATTGAAAAATAAACTACACATAGGCGATATTATCCGCGTCCAAAACCAAAATAATTCTTGGACACTTGCTCAAATACCCAAAGTACAAGGGGCTCTAGTAGCTTTGAACCCTCAAAATGGCGCTATCAGTGCATTAGTGGGAGGCTTTGATTATAATTTAAGTAAATTCAATCGTGTCATTCAAGCTGCGAGACAACCTGGATCAGGCTTTAAACCATTTATTTATGCTGCAGCACTTGCTAAAGGATATACGCTTGCTAATGTATTTAATGATGCACCTTTAGTATTTGATATTCCAGGACGTGATGAACCCTGGCGTCCACAAAATGATAATCATATTTTTAGTGGACCTACCCGTTTACGTGTTGCTTTAGCCAAATCTATCAATCTTGTTTCAGTCCGTTTATTACAAGCAATCGATATACCTTATGTTTTAACTTATGCCAAACGTTTTGGTTTTAATCCGAAAAAATTACCACGCAATCTTTCGCTCGCATTAGGTACAGGCGAAGTCACTCCTATTGAATTGGCACGTGGTTATGCTGTTTTCGCAAATGGCGGCTATCGAGTAACTCCTTATTTAATTGACCATATTACTGATGAACAGGGAGAAATAATTTATCAAGCTGAGCCCAAAATAGCCTGTGAAGATTGCATAATCGGTAAAATTGAATCGCCTGCACCGGATGTAAAAGATAATCCTTTCGCACCGCAAGCTATTCCACCTGATATCGCTTTTTTAATGACTTCTACTTTAAAAGATGTCATTCGCTATGGCACTGGCAGTCAAGCAAGAAGCCTCGGTCGCCATGATCTCGCTGGAAAAACTGGAACTACTAGTGATTATGTAGATACGTGGTTTACAGGGTTTAATAGTGATTTGGTTGCGACTGTGTGGATAGGTTTTGATCAGCCCAGTTCGGTTCTCGAATACGGGGCAAAAACTGCCTTACCGATGTGGATTGATTTCATGCGTGTTGCATTACAAGGTAAACCCGAACGAACAATGCCACAACCCCCTGATATTATTACTGCTAGCATTGATCCAATGACAGGTTACTTACTTCCAGAAGGCACGCCTGGTTCCATTTTTGAGTACTTTCGCAAAGATAATTTGCCAAGGATAGCAACCGAAGAGACCATTCCTCTAGAACCTAAAAATCAAGAAGGCGCAGCAGATTTGCCACAAACAGAAATTCAAAACAATTCTCAAATTAATGAACCATTGTTTTAATAATGGCTTATAAAATAAAAAACACTAGATATCCTTGCACTGGCTAGCCGACCTGCTTTTTGCACTTGCTCATACCAGAAAATAATAAGCGCATCGGCTTAACTTTAATCTAACCCTATTGCATTTTCTAGGTCTCGCTTAGTCTGCGAACCCACCAGTATACGTTTCAAACGACCATCCGACCCAATTAAAAGAATCGTTGGCAGCCCACGGATTCTTCCAACACCAAAGTGAGCTTTAGGGTCATAAGCAAAAGTAGGGAAAGCAACGCCACTTTCTTGTATGCGCTGAGGTAAGTCTTTTAAAGGCCCATCCTCATAATTAACACCAAACATAACTACTTTATCACGATGTGCTTTATAAAAAGCATTTAGATCCGGTATTTCTTCCATACAAATATTACACCAGGTTGCCCAATAACTGATCACAACCCATTTGCCTTTATAATCTGAAAAGTTAATAGGGTCCTTTACAATAGTAAAAGGAGTAGGCGAAACAGCGAAGGCTACTGTAGAAAATAAAACCAACATGGCCGTTAAAACAATTGCTCGAAAAGCGCTCGTCATAATACTCCCCAAAAATTAGGTGCTATTATTTGATTAAACGTTAACTTTTCAAATAACTCAAGTTTTTAGTAAAATTATAATTGCAGTTTCTCGGCAAAATCTTTTAATTCACTTATAGACTTGCTATTATAAATTTCACTTAGGGGTGCCTATTTTTAAGGTTATAAAAAACCAAGTGGGCTGAGAAATACTCTTACCACCTGATCGGGATAATGCCCGCGTAGGAAAAGTACGTATGAAATCACCGGCTATTTCCATAGCGAATGCATGTTTACGCTATAAAGATCAAATTTTATTTGATCGTTTCAATTTTCATTTACCTGCTGGCATGACAACCTGTTTACTTGGCTCTAGTGGAATTGGGAAAACGAGTTTTTTGAGATTGATTGCCGGACTAAATAAAAATGCGCAAGCGGACATCTATGCCAGTGATCAAAAAACTCTGCGTAATCGCATTGCCTATATTACGCAGTCCGATTATCTATTACCCTGGCTCTCTGTTTTAGATAATGTTTTACTGGGTTACCGCTTACGACGCACAAAAACTAAACCGATCGAACGTACCTATGAATTATTAAAGCAATTGGATCTATACCACGCATTAAAAAAATATCCTTCCCAGTTGTCAGGAGGCATGCAACAGCGTGTCGCTTTAGCACGGATATTACTTGAAGATCGCCCTATTCTCCTCATGGATGAACCCTTTTCTGCGCTTGATACCATCACGCGTTATCAACTCCATGAACTCGCAGCCCCATTATTAAAAGATCGTACTGTATTGCTCATAACCCATGATCCATTAGAAGCTTTGCGTCTTGGACATCATATTGCTATTATGTCAGGACAGCCTGCACAAATTGAATATTTATATACCGAATTAACTACAGTTCCGCCGCGCTCCCATAGCAATGTAGATATATTAAGCTGGCAAAGTAAACTCTTACACCGCCTTCAAGAGTGCCACTAATGAATTTATTACAGCGCGGGCTCATGGTAACTTTATTTCTGCTTATTGTTTGGCAATGTCTCGTTACCCTATTCAAATTACCCCCGTATATATTACCTACTCCATTACAAATTATTTCCAGCTTAATTCAACATGCAAAATTGATTAGCCGTGAATTAATTCCTACCTTAATAGAAACGCTATTGGGTTTGTTTTTTGGCATAGCACTTGGCATGTTATTAGCTATAAGCATTACTTTATCCCGTACGCTGCATACACTCATGCTACCTCTTTTACTAGCTAGTCAAGCTTTACCCCTATTTGCAATCGCACCTTTACTCATCATCTGGTTTGGTTATGGGATGACAGCTAAAATTTTAACAACCACATTAATGTTGTTTTTTCCTATTACGAATAATTTTCTTGATGGACTTAAACAGACACCTCAGCACTATTTGGATATGGCACAACTTATGGGTAGTAGCCGATGGCAAATACTCTATCAAATCCGTTTTCCTGCAGCGCTACCCAATCTCGCCTCAGGGATACGCCTCGCTACAGTTATGGCCCCTTTAGGCGCTATTATTGGCGAGTGGGTTGGCAGCAGTCATGGCTTAGGATTTTTACTATTAAGCGCCAACGCACAAATGCAGATTGATCTCATGTTTGCTGTATTATTCGTTATTATTTTATTAAGTATTTCCATTTATTTTTTAGTAGACAAGCTATTATACCTTGCAACCCCTTGGCTATTTCTAAAAAAATAACCTGCGTTTTAATTTATGAAAAAAATAATAGGCATTTCTCTAGGGTTATTATTTTCATTCTCTAGTTATGCTTCCGAAAAACCACTAACGCTTATCCTTGACTGGCTTATTAATCCTAATCATGCCGCCATTTTCGTCGCACAAGAACAGGGATTTTTTCAAAAAGAAGGCATCCAGGTAAACATTATTTCACCCGCCGATCCCGATGATGGACCTAAGCTCGTTGCTGCAGGCCATGCCGACCTCGCCATAACCTATCAACCACAGCTCATTGTACAAGTTGCGCAGGGCTTGCCTTTAGTGCGCATAGCATCTCTTATCGATCATCCTTTAAACTGTCTCATTGTTAGAAAAAATAGTGATATCCATACCATTACCGATTTAAAAGGTAAACGCATCGGCTATACCTCGCATATTGAAGGTACTTTAGCGCTAAATGCTTTATTACAAAAAGCGGGATTGACACTTAATGACGTTCAAACTATCAATATCCCATATAATTTGACGCAGGCATTACTAACAAAACGATTAGATGCGATTATTAATGTAATGCAAAACGTTGAACCCTTACAATTACAATCTGCGGGTCAACCCGTAAAAATATTCCCTATCAAAGGAGCCATGCCTTCCTATGATGAATTAATTATTGTCACCAATCGCCAGCAAATTAAAGATGTACGTATAGCAAAATTTTTAATTGCGCTACAAAAAGCAAGTAACTACTTATTAAAACATCCTGAAAAAAGCTGGAAATTATTTGCTAAAAATAACCCCGCCTTAAACAATGCATTAAATCACCAAATTTGGCGAGCTACACTACCTTATTTTGCACACTATCCCGCTCGATTCGATAAAAAACGTTATCAACACTTTTCAAACTTTCTCGTACAAGAAAAAGTTATTCAAAAACATATGAGTTATTTAGAATACTCCTACAATTAAAATAGTTATTCTTGGTACGCTACGCTGTGACTATATGAAAATACGAATGTTTAGATCATCCTTATAAATTTTTCGAAAGTCCGTTACAATCCCTAGTCTATGAATAATCAAGAAAGCTTATTGGAATCCCTTAATGAGGCACAACGAAATGTTGTCTCTGCACCACAAAGCCATTTACTCATACTGGCTGGTGCTGGCAGTGGAAAGACACGTGTATTAGTCCATCGTATCGCTTGGCTTATCGATGTCGAAAATATATCTCCTCACAATATCTTGGCCGTCACCTTTACTAACAAGGCGGCTGGAGAAATGCGTCACCGGCTAGAAGCTTTAGTGAACTTACCTATTAAAATGATGTGGGTAGGCACTTTCCATGGACTTGCTCATCGCTTACTACGCCAACACTGGGAAGCGGCCGATTTACCGCAAGCCTTTCAAATTCTGGACAGTGATGATCAACATCGCATTATTAAGCGTATTATTAATGGATTAAATCTCGATGAAGCACAATGGATTCCAAAAAAAGTTCAATGGTTTATTAATAAACAAAAAGATGAAGGGATACGGCCGCACCAAGTCGCCAATGCCAATGATCCTTACAACAAAATCTTAATCACCATTTATCAAGCCTATGAAGAACACTGTGCACGGAATGGCGTTATTGATTTTGCAGAGATTATATTACGGAGCTATGAACTTTTTATTAAAAATGCGGACATATTAGAACATTATCGAACACGTTTTCGACACATCTTGGTAGATGAGTTCCAAGATACAAATACGATTCAATACGCTTGGCTAAAATTACTCAGTAGCGGGCAAAATCACTTAATGATAGTCGGTGATGATGACCAATCTATCTACGGCTGGCGCGGTGCGCGAGTAGAAAACATCCAACGCTTCACACACGACTTTCCAAACAATCAGGTTATTCGACTCGAACAAAATTATCGTTCCACTGGCGTTATTTTAGCCGCATCGAATGCACTTATTTCTCACAATGATGGTCGTTTAGGTAAAAAACTCTGGAGTAGCGGCGGACAAGGTGAGTTAATATCCCTTTATGGTGCCTTTAATGATCTTGATGAAGCCCGTTTTATCGTCGAACAAATTAAACAAGCTTATAAAAAAGGGCTGCAATATAATGAGAATGCTATCTTATATCGTTCTAACGCTCAATCACGGGTATTAGAAGAAGCGTTGATTCGAGCACAAATTCCTTATCGTATCTATGGCGGATTACGCTTTTTTGAGCGCGCTGAAATTAAAGATGCCTTAGCCTATCTACGTTTGATCGCAAATCGGAACGATGACCAAGCCTTTGAACGCGTCGTAAATACACCCACGCGAGGAATCGGTGACACAACGGTTCAGACACTACGTAACGAGGCACGTAGCCAAGCTATCTCCTTATGGGAATCTTCGCTGCAAATATTAGCGAATAAGCGCTTATCTGCACGAGCTGATAATGCGTTGACTGTTTTTTTACGTCTAATTGATCAAATGGATGAAGAAACAAAAACATTATCACTCTCTGAACAGACAGAACAAATACTCTATAACAGTGGATTATTTGCTCACTATAAAAAAGAAAAAGGGGAACGTGGTCAGGCACGTACTGAAAATCTCGAAGAGTTAATTAATGCGACGCGTCAGTTTACACCTGAAGAGGATAGTGTTTCGACTTTATCGGCCTTTTTAGCCCACGTTGCACTCGAAGCGGGTGAACACCAAGGTGATAGCGCGGAAAAGTGTGTGCAGTTAATGACATTGCATTCCGCCAAAGGCTTAGAATTTCCTCAGATTTTTTTATGCGGTATGGAAGAAGGTCTATTTCCGCATCACATGTCTCATGAAGAACCCGGACGATTAGAAGAAGAGCGTCGCTTATGTTATGTAGGCATGACGCGTGCCATGAAAAAACTTTACTTGAGCTATGCTGAAGTACGTCGCTTACACGGCACAGAAAGCCATCATAGACCCTCACGATTCATTGCTGAAATCCCAAAAGAACTCTTAAATGAAGTAAGAATAAAAACACAGATAATCCGCCCAAGCCAATTAGCGTCGATAAAACCCTCACGCCAAAATCAAAAAACCATTGGCGATACTGGGTTACGTTTAGGCCAACAAGTCACGCATTCAACTTTTGGCGAAGGAGTTATTGTTGATGCGGAAGGACAAGGTGGGCATACCAGATTGCAAGTTAAATTTAATAAAGCAGGAACTAAATGGCTCATCGCGAGTTTTGCTAAACTCACTGTTCGTGGCTAAGAAATAATAAAATTTAGCCGCTCTATTTATTAGAAATCGAAGGGCTGCGACCTAATAATATATAGACTCCGCCTGTGCCACCATCTCTAAGTTGCGCCGATGAAAAGGCCAAAATCCATGGAATCTGTGGTAACCAATAATTAATATGATTTTTTAATTTTGGGGTTAATTGACCTTTTCCATGAATAATTTGCACACAACGAAAACCTGCACTTCGGCTCACTTGCAAAAATTGTACAACAGCTAAACGAGCTTGTTCGACGGACATACCGTGTAAGTCTAAACAAGCAGATCGGGGTATTTCACCTTGCATTAATCTTTTTATCACTTTGCCTTGCGGTCCTGGGCGATGAAAAAATAGCTTATCCTCTGCCCCAATTATTTGCTCTATTGGATCGTAAAGAAGCAAAGGATTAAACGGCACAAATTTATGTTCTATTTCTTTCACTTGCATGAGTTTAAACGGTTGATTTAAGGGAGCATTTTTTTTTACAGATTTTTCCAAGATACGTTCATTTTTTAACCGCTTGACATCTTGCATCGCTTTGCGAAAAAAAATAAGGTCCTCATCATCAGGTGGAATATATGACATATAAAAATCAACGGTAAATAAAAGAGAGTCTGCAATTGAGCTAGAACGAGACAAAAAGTGTATTTTTCGAGTAACGTAACGGAACATACTAAAAGCGTATGTGAGTAAAGCAATAGAAAACGGCGCTTGCTGGCCATCAGCGTACACTTGCAGGCACCCTCTAAAGCAACTCAAGCATTAACATTGCCTTACTGTATGTGAATAAACTACTATGTATAGTAATGTTTAAAATCGGGCGACTGAGCAAAAATGTCTTTTCTATTTTCACGTTTATTGTTTTTTATTATCTTCTTATCTGTCAATATTATTTGGCTAACAGGATGTAGTCAAAACTCGACTCATGCGCCTTCGCCTGTTTCACCTAACCTTCTATCAAAAAGCAAGCCAGACACTCCTCAATCAGAAAACCCAAGGGTTATTGCTTTATTGCTTCCTCTCCGAGGCCAACTCGCTAGTATTGGCCAAGCTGTTAAACAAGGCTTTGTAACGGCTGCACAAGAAAATGGAAATAATCCACAAATTATTATAATCGATACGACAAAAGAACCGACTATACAAGCAGCCTATAATAAGGCTTTAGTACAAAATGCGCAGTTTGTCGTAGGTCCGCTTCTTAAATCACAAGTCCAAACGCTTGCAGGTTTAGAATTGAGCACGCCTGTATTATCTTTAAACTACTTAAACCCGGATATTAGTACACCAGCGGAATTATACCAATTTGGTCTATCTCCCTTGGATGAAGCACAAGAGCTTGCCAATAAAGCGTGGCAAAGTGGCCGCCGTTCCGCACTCATTATGACCAATAGCTGGGGTTCGCAGATAGCACAAACTTTTGCTGATGAATGGAAAGATTTAGGTGGAAACGTAGTCGGTCGTTTAGTACTTTCCCAAAATTCATCCGCATTGACTGGACAGATCCGCCGTTTTCTACAATTCACCCCCCCTCATAATAGACGTACTGACTTCGATGTAATTTTCTTGGCTAGTGACCCTAAAATTGGTCGTCAAGTTGTACCTTTATTGAGGTTTTTCTATGCAAGCAATATTCCGGTGTATGCTACTGCCTCAATTTACAGTGGAGTACCTAATGCTCGCTTAGATAATGATCTTAATAGCGTTATTTTTTGTAGCGCCCCTTGGGTACTGGGGAAAAGTACTCCCAGCCCTTTGCTTTACGAACAACTTCAAACAGCAAGTTCACTGGAGTTCTTTTTGCGTAATCGCAGTTACTATGCTTTAGGTGTCGATGCGCTGCATATTACCCAACAATTACCCCGATTATCTTCTTCACACACTTTATTCGGAGCAACAGGTCAACTTACTCTAAATAATCAGCAACGTATTGTTCGCGAAATGCCATGTGCACAATTCCGTAGGGGAAGATTAATATGGATAAACTAATATCATGCTTAATATTTCCAAAAAAATAGGAACTCAAACAGAAAAATTTGCCTGCCATTATCTCAAAACCCAAGGCCTTTCTTTGGTCACACGCAATTATGCGTGCCGATTTGGCGAAATTGACTTAATTATGCAAGATAAAGAATCACTTGTTTTTATTGAAGTCCGGTTTCGACGGGATTCCCGCTTTGGTCACAGTATCGAAACGGTTGATACAGTTAAGCAAAATAAGCTGATTAAAACCGCGGAATACTATCTACAATATCATTCATTACTAGATGCAATTTCCTGTCGTTTTGACGTGTTAGGGGTTTCACCTTCAACAAAACCAAAAAAATGGTTTGAAAAACGTAATACTTCCCAGTATTACTCTGCTCAAGTAGAATGGGTAAAAAACGCATTCTCTAGGTAGTTCTATGGATCTTCTTGCACGCATTCAAACTCATTTTGAAGAAAGTATTGAGACTAAAAAGAAAGCTTTACATGAATTACAAGAAATTATCCTATCAGCAAGTCAACTATTTGTTGATTGCTTATTAGATAACAAAAAGATACTGGTGTGTGGGAATGGAGGTTCTGCGGCCGACTCACAGCATTTTTCCTCAGAGTTGATTAACCGTTTTGAAATAGAACGCCCTAGTTTACCGGCTATTGCGCTCACTACAGATACATCAACGATTACTTCCATTGCAAATGATTATAATTATAATAAAATTTTTTCCAAACAAATTTACGCACTGGGACAAGCAAGTGACGTTTTACTGTTGGTTACGACTAGTGGCAATTCAGAAAGCATCTTAGAGGCATGTATAGCCGCAAAAAAAAGGCAATTAAAAATAATTGCGCTCACAGGTAAAAATGGAGGTAAACTAGCAGATATGCTAAGTTCTACTGATATTGAAATACGAGTAGCTGGTTCATCGACAGCCCGTATACAAGAAACCCACCTATTAATTATTCATTGCCTTTGTGATCTTATCGATAAACAACTTTTCGGCTAATGACAAATTTTTCATAACACAAAGGTTATACCCAGGAATAAAAAATTACGGACGGCTCCTGGATTCTCTCTAAAAAATAATGCTTACGTTTACAACATCTCTATACGCTCCCATCTCAACGTTCTGTTTAGCAGGAATTTCACCATAGACGGTCAAGTATTGTTTAATACCTGTACCATTTCCTAAGACAGTATCCACACCCACTATATTCCCCCAATTAATGGTATGCGTTGGATTCTGAGATAACGTATATCGTATCGCTTCAAATCTAGGCCCTGACATAGTACGAAGTCTCGTTGTTGCAGAATCGCCACCCCCCTGATCCAGCGCGATATTATAAGGTGTATTTAAAGTGCAAAGGAGATTAAGCCTAGCAATACTTTTTGTAGAAAGCACTGAATTCGGATTATAGAGGCCAAATACTAATGGGGTTGCTGCGATAATACACCCGGGCAAAACATTTACTGAAACTGGCATACTTATTGTTTGTATTGCTGCAAACGTTGGGCTTATGAATTCTAAAAACCATAAACAAATAAAAAAAACCAAACCCTTTCTTAATAAAGAAATCATACTTGACCCCTCTTCTGGACAATGAATGACCGCTGATAGAAATTAATTCCATTCTTTATTAATTTGCTTCCTAAATTAAGCCTATTATATATAATCCCTATTATCCAATTTTAAAAAAATGTGGCGGAAAAATTGCCTAATCGCTGATTGCCGTATACCCCGCACCTATCCTCACAGAAAGTGCGGCATAGTATCAGCAATTTTTGTTACTGAATGTTTAAGATAGATATCAAGTTTGCAATAACGAAAATCTCATTTTTTGCGTTCCATTCACTGAACTTTTATTGTTTAGATATTTTTAACTAAAGTTATAGCTGTATCTATAAAAAATTTTTTCCTTATTTTTTATATAAATTTTTCTTATATTATGAATGCCTATCCCGCAGATAAATCTAATGATTTTATTTATGTAAAAGCTTTAATTCCTACTATTCAAGAGGATATGCGCTATTACACCGCTAATAATTTTATAGGCCACCCTATTTCTGTTATAAAAGTCCGGTGTGTATTTTAACGAAACCTGCTGCGCAGGCCTTGTTAAAAATACAACATAAACTACGTGAAAAAAATCTGGGGCTAAAACTATATGATTGTTATCGACCACAAATGGCTGTCGATAGCTTTGTTCAATGGAGTCAGGATCCGCAAGATCAAGCAAAGAAAGCCGAGTATTACCCTCGTATTGATAAATTCAGACTATTTCAACATAATTATATTGCCTATCGATCCGGCCACACACGTGGAAGTACGGTTGATTTAACAATAATTGATCTCAACACCCATAAATCACTTGATATGGGAACACCTTTTGATTTCATGGACCCTTTATCGCATCCCTCCTGCTGCGCTATCACTGCCGAACAATTTAAAAACCGTATGTTACTACGAACTCTGATGTAAACAGCAGGTTTTATCCCATTAAGCACAGAATGGTGGCACTTCACTTTAAAAAATGAACCTTATAAAGACACTTATTTTAATTTTCCTGTGGAATAGTATAGCTTTTTAATATCCGTAAAAAATATAAAAATTAAGTTAATTTTCTTATTAAATAGCTTATTTATAGATAATTTTTTATCCGCTATCTAAAAATAATTTATTCAGCTACAAATAAATTTTAAAGCTTGAAATATAATATTGATTTAGAATAATCTATTACCGTTTTAATATTTTTTAAGTAAGAAAATATGAAAGATTTAAATAAAAAACTAGTCAAAGTAGCATTCGCTCAAGAATGGGCCTTTAGAAATGCAACCCAAAAAGAATTACTCAAGTTCAAAAAAAAACTACGGAAACATATTAAAAAATCTAGCTTAACGCTTGAAGACGTTAAATCGAAACTTTTAGAAAAACTAGAAAAAGATAAAGCGCTTATGTTTGCCCTTAATGAACAATTAAAAAATTATCCTGCAAGTTCAGAAGCAGCCAATGATCCAACAAAAGCAAGTTTCGCCTTAAAATTCAATAAAATGTTAGATATCCTCAATCTCGCCATTGATTTTACCACTAATAATTTTTATCCCTTTATTGAAAGCATAAAGACGGGGCAGGAACTTGATAATTACCATATTAAAACAGCAAAAAATGATATTACTGTCATGGATAATGCTGGACCTAGTATTTATGGTACATCAAAAGGTAGTATTTTAAAAACTGTACTCATTAATGCTGAACTGATTTTTTCAGGGAAAACTTACCTCAGTGAAATTAAACCTAATGAGAATGAGTTAAACACGCTCATTTCTTTTTTAAAAAAATGTTTTGGGACAAATCAATTTTGGATTGATAAAACATCAAACGCGCAAGTAACTCCATTACCTAAAGATTTAGATCCACGCTCTATAAAAGTTGAAAAATCTGACTTTACGGAATGCACTTATTTCTATAATGATGCAAAAACTGAAAAAGGTTTAGCTTTTATTCATAGCGGATATGCTTTTGGTGGTTATCGTAATGATCCTAGATATCCCTATCCGCCTGGTAAACCTTTTGGCCCAGAGGATTGCTCTTCATGGATAGGAAAAATAACGTTAGGGATAGACGCCGTATCTACAAGTGATCTTTGGAATCGTTGGAGATACGAATACCCACAAGAAGGATACTCTGTGCCTATAGCTTGGATCAATACTCACACTGCTCAATCACTCATCTCGCAATTTATCCCTATAAAAATTACTGATCCTAATAAAGATATTGTACCCGGTTTAGTATGGGCAATGCGCGCATTTGACACGACAGAAGATCCAGAAATGAAAGGTATTGGTAAGGGCGGACACACGGTTCTTCTAGTACAAGAGGGAGTTGATGATAACGATAATAAAAAAGTAATAGGCTTAGGATATAATCGCAGTATGCCAGAAATAGAAGGTTTTGGTGTAAATGCGTTTTCAAGCACGGATGAAGCGACAAAACGAATTATGTTTTTCAAAGTAGTGCAAAAAACGGAAGAACAACGTATACCCAATAATCCTACTAGAGAATCTACTCCTCCTCTATTGGTCCCTATTTAAAATTTAGATATAAAAAACCTGGGCTGTTATAAAAGCGACTCAGGTTTTTTATTCCAAAATTTTACTTGCCATTTTTGTTTATCATAAATAAATAAACAAAGATTACCTGTGGCTACTTTAAAGTTTTTATTCTGAATATGCTGGTCAAATGCTTCTGGAATCAATTGCAGAAAGTAACGTAATCGGCCATTACTCGTAATAACTAAGATCGCATCTTCTGGCGTATATTTTTTTACAACATCTTGCACAAATGACTTTACTTCATCCGACATATGAGAAGAAGAACCTAACCAATTAGCTGCTTTAGGCCATTCGCTAAAATTTTCCCAAGCAGACAATTCAGAATTATCCCCTTTTTTTTGAATTTCTTCATTACTCAAACCAGACCAATCACCATAATCGATTTCGTTTAACCGAGAATCGATTATGGGTTTCAATGGAGAATCTAATTCGCCAAGTATAATTTGGGCGTAATCATGTGTTCTTCTTAAAGGACCACAATAAACCGCTTTTATATTTAATCCGGATGTTTGTATAACACGGGCCAAATTTTTAGCCTGCTGTATCCCCGAATCAACCAGTGGCAAATCTTCTCTTGCGCCTACCCATACGGCTGTTTCGCCAGGAGCAAACGTATTTCCATGTCTAGAAAAAATGATTTGCATGTTACTTAAGTGTTAGTTAAAAGAAACGAGTTCGCCTTCTTTTTCAATAATCCTTTCCACTAACTCAACATCATTTGGACTATCAATAGAGCTGTGCGTACGTCCCTTATAATCGACAACAATAATCCGCATCGGGATTCCATTTTCTAATGCACGTAATTGTTCGAGCCCTTCTATCTTTTCTAAGCAAGTCTCAGGTAAAGAAACATATTTTTTTAATACAGAAAAACGGTAAGCATATAATCCAATATGTCGATAAAGCGGCAAATTATCACGCTTCGAGTCTCGCACATAGGGAATCATACTTTTAGAAAAATAAAGTGCATTATAATTTTTATCAAACACAACCATACTTCCCCCTACATTTCCTTGCATCTTCGAGGTTTTCATTTCTGTATATTCGTTTGGGGTAATTTGCACCGCTAAAGTACTTATTGTTAAAGTATTATCCGCTTTCATCCTATCAACCAATTCTTGAATAGTCCAAGGGGGAGTTAATACAGCATCTCCTTGTAAATTAATAACGAGATCGCTTTCTTTGATCGCTAGCACTTTAGCTGCTGCAAAAGCACGCTCAGTTCCGTTGGAACAATCGTCCGTCATAATGACTTTTGCTCCAAAATCTATTGCATGATTTTGAATACCCGTATGATCCGTAGCAACATACACTTCATCGATATCTTTAACTGATTTCGCAATAGACCAGGTGCGATGGATAAGACTTTTCCCTTTAATTTTTTCTAGTGGCTTTCCAGGGAAACGTGTTGAATTATAACGCGCAGGAATAATAATAATATTTTTCATGCGCGCAGATTATCATCCTCTTTTTTTTGCAATTCGACCAATACTGAAAAATCTTCGAGCGTGGAAATGTCTTGATCAATAGGGCGGTTACTTGCAATATCACGCAATAAACGACGCATAATCTTACCAGAGCGTGTTTTAGGTAAAGTCATGGTGAAAATAAGTTGCTTCGGTTTAGCTAAAGGCCCAATGGTATTTCGCACTTGATCAATAATTTCTACTTTTAACTGGGGCGAAGGCTTTATAGAATCGCATAAAGTAACAAATGCTGTAATTGACTGCCCTGTTGTTTTATCCGGAATGGCTACCACTGCCGCTTCAGCAACGAGAGGATGACTGACTAAAGCCGATTCAACCTCAGCCGTACCTAAACGATGCCCTGACACTTTAATCACATCATCAACACGCCCCATAATCCAAATATAGCCATTGTCATCATAATAGGCACTATCTCCGGAAAAATAGGCATGCGGTATTTGTACCCAATATTGCTCCTCATAACGTTTAGGATCACCCCAAATTCCGCGTAACATACTAGGCCATGGTTGACGAATCACTAAAGAACCGCCCTGACCTGAAGCAACGGGTTCACCTGAAATCGGATCGACGATATCAACTACTACTCCGGGTAAAGGTTTGGCAACTGAACCTGGCTTAGTAGGAGTCGCTCCAGGAATAGGCGAAATCATAATAGCGCCCGTCTCAGTTTGCCACCATGTATCCACGATAGGGCATCGCTCCTTCCCTATTTTTTTAGAATACCAAACCCATGCTTCGGGATTCAGAGGTTCGCCCACGCTTCCTAGTAGTCGTAGAGACGATAAATCATTTCCATCTATCCATTGCTCACCCCACTTCATAAAAGAGCGAACCGCTGTGGGTGCGGTATAGAAAATACTTACCTTGTATTTATCAATCAGTTCCCAAAAACGATTAGGATTAGGCCAGTTTGGTGCTCCTTCATAGATAACAATACTTGCCGCGTTTAGTAATGGGCCATAAACAACATAGGTATGACCTGTGATCCAACCTACATCGGCTGTACACCAATAAACATCATCAGGTTTCAGATCAAAGACTATTTTTGAGGTGTAATAGGCTCCTACCATATAACCAGCTGTAGTATGGAAAATTCCTTTCGGAATACCGGTAGAACCGGAGGTATAAAGGATAAATAACACATCTTCACTATCAAGTGGCTCGGCAGGACAATCGTTTCCTAAGCCCTGTATTAATTCATTCCAGCTTATATCTCGCTCGGGCTTTAAGGAAAGGGAAGTTTCCGTACGCTGATAGACGACTACCTTTTTTACATTATCAGAGCCAGAACGTTGTAGTCCTGCTAAAGCCTCATCAACTACAGATTTCAGTGGAATCACTTTACCACGTCGATAACCCGCATCGGCTGTAATGACTAATTTACTCTTAGAATCTCGGAGCCGATCTTCTAAAGCCTGCACAGAATAACCACCAAAAACAACGTTATGTATAGCACCAATACGCGCACATGCCAAAACGGCAATAACAAGTTCTGGGATCAATGGCATGTAAAGCGTAATGCAATCTGCTTTTTTTATTCCCAGTTTTTTTAAGCCATTCGCAAATTGGCCTACGGCTTCATATAATTCTTGATAGCTTAATTGACGTTTTTCGCCAGGCTCTCCTTCCCAAATCAGGGCGGGTTTGTTCGCATGTTTTGCCAAATGGCGATCTAAACAATTATAGGCAATGTTGGTTTTTCCTTTATCAAACCAAGTTGCAGAAGGTTCATTCCATGTTAAAACCTTTTTCCAAGGTTCAAACCAATGGAGTTCCTTCGCAATTTCGGCCCAAAATTGCTCAGGTTGCTCAATAGAGTAGCGATATATCTCTTCATAATCGTCCAATGACTTAATAGTGGCCTTATCAACAAAACGTTTAGAGGGAGGGAAGAAACGGGTTTCGTTTAACAAAGAGCTCACAATTTGTGATTCGCTAGTGGACATAGTTTTATTCTCCTCTATTTTTTACATTGAGTAGTTTGACTATAAACTGCACAAATTAGCCTAAGGTATACCGTCATTTGCCAGTTTAATTATTACTGAGCTAAAAATTACTACTTACTTGGAACTATGCTAAAAATCTCAATTTGTAACATAAGTCCAGTCTATTCAAAATACTAAAACTAACTTGCAGCTACTCGATTCATCAACTAACCTTAAGACGCAAGGAAATTTAATAGAGGAGAAAACACGATGTTAACCTGGGCATTTATATTTCTAGCCATTGCCATTATAGCAGCCATCGTTGGGTATACAGGCGTTTTTGTAGCTGCTGCTGGCATTGCTAAAATCATCTTTCTCATATTCATTATATTGGCGATTATTTCGTTTATATCTATGCTGTTCCGCAGACAACGCTAAACTAGATTACGGCTTTTTAGTTATCTATTCAAATAAGAAAGCTGACTCTCTTCTGCTTGTTCAGCAAGAATTACAGCACGCATTTCCGCGCATACTAAGTGCATTATGGAAATATTATGAATACAGGCCAAATGGTTATAGAGAGACGATCCTTGTCTAAACAAAAAATGTAAATAAGCGCGACTAAAGCGCCGGCAAGTATAACATAAACAGTCTTCTAAAATAGGTCTATCATCTTTCGCATAAATCGATTTTTTAATCAAAAGTCTGCCATTTTTTTCTTCGCTGAGAAACTCCAACCAATCTGCTGTTTTACTGACTTTCCCATGATAAAGCGCACCATGTCGCGCATTCCGAGTCGGTGCAACACAATCAAATATGTCCACGCCTTTTCTCACAACATCGATTAAATCTTGTGGATTAAGCCCAACACCCATCGTATATCTTGCTTTATTAATAGGCAATAAAGGTCGAACCCAATCGATTACTTCGCAGGTTTTCTCCATATCAAAACCAATCACTTCGCCGCCAATGGCAATACCCTCTAAGTCAGATTCTAAAATAAATTGCGCACTTTTTTCTCGAAGATCGCGAAAGCTGCCGCCTTGAATAATGCCAAATAAGGCTTGTTTATAGCCATATACAGAATCAGGTGATAACAGGTGTGTTTCTTTTGATTCGAGTAACCAACGATGGGTACGATCCATCGCCGCTAAAGCGACTTCTTTTCCACCTTCCTCTGGCGTACATTCATCAAATGCCATGATAATATCAGCACCGATAACTTTCTGTGCTTCTATAGAACTTTTAGGCGTTAGGTGAATCACCTTTCCTGTGATTGGATGCTTAAAATGAGCGCCTTCACTATTTATCCTGCAAGTTTTCCCATTTTTAGATAAGCTAAATACTTGAAATCCACCGCTGTCCGTTAGCATAGGCCTATCCCAAGCCATCAAGCGGTGCATACCACCACCCGCTTCGAGTATATCCATTCCCGGATTAACCAACATATGGTAGGTATTCCCACCTAAAATAATTTGCGAGCCCGCACCAACAAGGTCGTCCGGTGTCATATGGTTAACAAACGCCCGTGTTCCAACCGGCATAAAAGCGGGTGTTGTAATACACCCATGCGGTGTTGTAATTTCCAACACCCTTGCAGAAGTAAGTTTGCTAGATTTAATTAGTCGTGTAGAAAATTGGTTAGCCATCGATATTTTTGATTTTATTATCCGTGGTAGTTGCGGATAGTTTTTTCTGAATTGCGCTTAAAATCCCACGCAAAATCTTCACCTCGGTTTCATCAAGTTCAGCACGGCTAAATAGCCGACGTAGCCTATCCATAATCTGTTGGCTACGAAAAGATTGTAAAAATTCAACACTCGTTAATACGCTATTTAAATGCTGATAAAAATATTCAAGTTGTTCCACCTTAGCTAAATCGCTTTTTTTAACAGCCGCTGTTTCTTTTTTCTGTAAAAAAGCCTGTCGTAGTTCATAACAAACAATCTGCACAGCAGCAGCAAGATTCAAAGAGCTATACTCGGGATTAGTCGGAATCATTATCTGTAAGTGGCACTGCTGTAATTCCTGATTGGTAAGACCAGACCGCTCACGCCCAAATAAAATAGCGATGGTTTGCGGTAACATCCCTCCTATTTTTTCTGCTGATTCACGAGCCGTTAAAGCAACCCAATTTAGTTCCCGCACGCGAGTGCTGGTACCAAATACTAAAGTACAATCAGAAAGTGCTTGTTCTAGGGTACTAACCACTTGTACATCACCTAAAATATCCAAGGCGTTACTTGCCCGCACAGAAGCCTTTTGATGAGGAAATGCTTCTGGATTTACCAGGTAAAGGCGTTTTAAACCCATGGTCTTCATGGCCCTAGCCGTTGCCCCGATATTACCGGGATCGCTGGGGTTAACTAAGACAATACGAATTTGGGAAAGAAAATCAGAAAAGGCCATTTATAATGTTATATTCACCACAATTGGTTTTTTGCAAGCGCCGCGAAATTGTGAATTGAGCGACCACCGCTAAAAATTCAAGCGCGAAGAGTATCTTAATAAAAACAAGCTATGGTATCATCCTTCCTATAGTAAAGACATACTCAGAACTCGGCACTTTTACTCTAATAATTGAAGATGCATCCTTTTTTAAATATTGCAGACGGCGCCACACGAGCAGCCGGAAAAATCATTTTAGATGGCTTAAAACGCCTAGATTTTATTCGCTCAAAACAAAAAGAGAACCATAGCATCGTCACAGAAATAGACCTACGAGCAGAAAAAGTAATTATTGAAACGATTCAAGAAGCCTATCCATCTCATGGTATTTCTGCTGAAGAAAGCGGTACTATTGAGGGTAAAGACTATATTTGGATTATTGACCCTTTGGATGGAACAAGTAACTTCATCCATGACTTTCCGCATTTTGCGGTTTCGATAGCCATTAAAAATCAAGAAAAAAACCGTATTGAACATGCCTTAGTCTACGATCCGTTACGCCAAGAAACTTTCAGCGCAACGCGAGGCGGAGGTGCTTATTTAAATAATACACAGCGTTTTTCTCGTCGATTACGGGTTAGTAATCGAACCAAGATCGAGGAGTCACTCTTAGGTATTTGTATACCTTCACGAGGACTGAATACACTGACGCCCCCGCTCAATAAAGAAGCATTACGTACTATGATGGCACAAGCCAGCGGTATTCGCCGTACAGGTTCTGCTGTCCTTGATCTTGCCTATGTAGCCGCTGGTCGCTTAGATGCAGCACTCGAACTTAGTCTTGAGCCTTGGGATATGGCTACTGGTGTTTTACTGATTCGAGAAGCCGGTGGGATTGTCTGCGATTTACAAGGCAAAGAAAACTATTTTGAAACAGGTCATATCATCGGCGCAAATCTGAAGCTTTGCCCTATCCTACTAAAAGCCATTCAATTAAAAACATAACCCCTCAAAAACCAAATATTTTGTTTAATTTCTAGTAAATTGGCTTTGAGAAGCTTTGTTACCACGCTAGTAAATGAACTTAAACAAAAGGCCAGGTTTTTAAGGTCTGGAATCAACTTCCTTTATCGATGGCAATAAGTTACTTCTATCCAAGCCTAATGCAACAGCCAAGGCACCCGCCACATATATAGAAGAATAAGTCCCAATAACAATCCCTATGACTAAAGCCATTGCAAAGCTATGAATCATTGGACCACCAAAAATACACAAAGAAAGCACGACAAAAAGCGTGGTTGCCGAAGTCATAATCGTTCTTGATAAAGTTTGGTTAATGGAAAGGTTAACCACTTCCACAGAAGTTTTTTTACGCAACTTACGAAAATTCTCACGGATCCTATCAAAAATAACAATAGTATCGTTCAGCGAATAACCAATTACCGCTAATATTGCTGCAAGTGCAGTCAGATTAAATTCGATACGGAATAAAGAAAAAATGCCCAAAATTAAAACAGGATCATGAATCAAAGCAACTGCAGCGCCAATTGCAAATCGATATTCAAAACGAAGTGCGATATAAAGCATAATACCCAACAAGGCAATAACTACCGCTAATGCCCCTTGTGTAGCTAATTCATGCCCTACTTGCGGCCCAATAAATTCAATTTGTTTTAATTGTGCGCCAGGTAATGCCCGAATAATTTTAGTGGCCAAATCATGCTGGCTGATTTTTTCAGCTGCAAGACTAATTAAAACATCTTGGGATGTACCATAACTTTGTACTAAGGCGTCCTTAAAACCAGCTTGCTGCAATTCTTGACGCACTTTAGGTAACTCTACAGAACGATTAAATGAAACTTGTAATTGACTACCACCAGTAAAGTCTAACCCCCAATGCAAGCCCTTAATAAGAAGTGAACCGACTGAAATCAATAAGAGCAATAAAGACAATACAGCCGCCCAGCGCTGCAAGCCTAAAAAATTGATATTCGTCTGTCTTTTAAAAAATTCCACAATTTATAACTCTTAAAAACTAAATAGTACTAAATGCCAATCGGCAAATGTTTAACCGGACGACCGCCATACCAAGCATTAACAAGGGCTCTTGTTAACATAACGCCAGTTAACATGGAGGTTAACAACCCTAACGTTAACGTGACAGCAAAACCTTTTATTGAACCGGTACCAATGCAAAATAAAACTAAAGCCGCGATCAATGTAGTAACATTCGCATCAATAATAGTCGCCAGTGCCCGATCATAACCCGCATGAATACTTGCTTGCGGTGATGCCCCATTTCGTAACTCTTCACGAATACGTTCGAAGATTAAGACGTTGGCATCAACGGCCATACCTACTGTTAATACGATTCCTGCCATACCTGGTAAGGTTAAAGTCATTCCTAATAAGGATAATAGTGCAACAAGTAAAATCACGTTCATCGCTAAAGCAGTATCTGCAATTAAACCAAATACACCATAATAAATAGCCATAAAAATAATAGCTAAAATAAGCCCCACAACAATAGAGATAAACCCTTTATGAATATTCTCTGCACCTAGTTGCGGACCAATCGTTCGCTGCTCTACCACATAAATTGGAGCTGGTAATGCACCTGCGCGTAGCAATAACGAAAGATTCAACGCTTCTTGGGTATTCGTTAAGCCAGTTACCTGGAAATTGGGTGGCAATGCCGTTTGAATCGTTGCGATACTAATCACTCGCTCAACTTTATGAGGAATATGAATCACTTTTTCATTGACAATTTTTGTCGTTGCTTTAGTTTCAACATACACAATTGCGAGTGGTTTCCCAATATTCTCACCTGTAATACGATGAAAATAGCTTTCTCCTCCACCACCGAGACTAATACTCACTGCAGAACGGCCCGATTGATCAAAACTCGTTGAAGAATCCGTAATCGAATTACCCGTTAATATTACTGATTTATTCAATAATACTGGCTGATTTTGATAGTTATATAATTGTAACTCTGGAGGTATAGCGCCTGAAGATCGTGCAATACGTGCATCATGTGTCACATCTACCAAACGAAACTCAATAGTCGCTGTTCCACCTAAAATTTGTTGTGCACGTGCAATATCTTGAATACCGGGTAAATCCACTAAAATCCGATTTTTACCTTGTTGTTGCACAATAGGCTCAGCAACACCCAGTTCATTGATACGGTTCCGTAAGGTATTAATTGTTTGATCAATTGCCAATTGTCGTAAATTATTCAACCCTTGCTGCGTCCACTGGAAAGAAAGCTGGTAATGTTGACGACTAGTCTCCGCCGTCAAAAGAAAATCACGAAATTGGTGTTCAAGTAACTGTTTAGCTTTACTCAAACTAATCGCATCACGAAATGTAAGATGTAGCTGCTGATCAACGGGTATTAATTCTGTGTATCGAATATTCGCTTGCTGCAGATTTTCATTGATATTTTTCACTAATCCTTGCATGCGCTGCGTAATGACGCTATTAATATCTACTTCTAAAGCAAAATGCACGCCACCACGTAAGTCGAGTCCAAGCTTCATAGGAAGTGCGCCAATAGCTTGCATCCATTTTGGTGTCGATGAAAGCAAATTAACGGCGACCGTATAATCATCACCCAAAGCCGCTGTTAAAATATCTTTAGACTTTAATTGTATATCTGTATTTTTAAAACGTAGAAAAAGAGTTTGTTTTTCAAGCTCTTCGTTTATTGGGTGAATCTGGCCCAGCTTTATAAGTTTTTCCACTTTGGAATTTAACAACGCCATATCAGGATTAGCCAAAGCGACAGGAGAAATCTGTACGGCAGGCTGTTCAGGAAAAAGATTGGGGATGGCGTAGATAAAACCCAGGGCTAGGAGCAACACCAATAAAATATTCTTCCAACGCGGATATTTATTCAGCATAATCGAATTAGTTAGCCGTTAAGAGTGTGTCTTCAGTTGCGCTAGGATGAGACAAAAAGCGTTGTTTTTCGAGTAGCGTGGAGCATACTGGCCCGTATGTGATTAACGCAACACAGAAAAACAGCGCTCTTTGGCCAGCATCGTGCAATTGAAGATGCACTCTAAACTGTTCCCTTAGGTAGCACGCTTGCAATCGCCGCTTTTTGCATTTTAATTTCAACATTTTCAGCGATCTTTAAAGTCACTAACTCATCTCTAAGCGCCGTAATCTTTCCCACTATTCCGCCTGTCGTGCTCACTTCATCACCAATGGCTAAGCTTGCCATTAATTGACGGTGTTCTTTAGCTCGTTTTGCCTGTGGACGCCAAAGCAATAAGTAAAAAATGACCACAAAACCTAGTAAAATAAGAATTTGTGAATAGCCACCCCCTGGTCCAGAAGCTGTAGTAGCTGCTGTTTCAGCCAACGCATCGGTTATAAAAAAGCTCATCATTCTCTCCTCGATTAAAACCGGTCATAACTTGAGGCATGCAATTTACCTGGTTCCCTAATTATTCGCAAATTTTACGTTAAGATTTGCCCTAACATCAAAAAGATTTATCAATATGCAACTACTCTTACTCCATGAAGGTACAAGCTTTATATAAAGTAAAACTATTTATTTACTCACCCACAAAGCATCTCCGTAGCTAAAAAAACGGTACTTGTGGGCAATGGCCTGGTGGTAGGCTTGCATAACTGGTTTATAACCTGCAAATGCGCAAACAAGCATTAATAAGGTTGATTTTGGCAAATGGAAATTAGTCAGCAAAGCATCAACACAATGAAATTGAAAGCCCGGATAAATAAAAATCTGGGTTTCTCCTTGGAAAGGCTTAATAAAACCACTACTTGCCGCTGTTTCTAAACTTCTTACTGTTGTCGTTCCAACAGCAATAACTCGTTTTTTATTTTTTTTTGTTTCTTCTATTTCTTCACAAACAGAGGAAGAAACTGAAACGTATTCCGCATGCATACGGTGCTCCTCAATACGTTCAGTTCGAATAGGCTGAAAAGTTCCCGCTCCTACATGCAAAGTAACAAACGCTATATTGACACCTTTCGCTTTTAACTGTTCTAGTAATACTTTATCAAAGTGTAAGCCCGCCGTTGGTGCTGCAATAGCTCCTGGGTTACGAGCAAAAATAGTTTGATAGCGTTCTTGATCAATATATTCTTCAAAACGTTGTATATAAGGGGGAAGAGGTATACGGCCAATATCGTTGAGCAACGCTAAAATAGATGGAATTTCATCAAGAAAATGTAATTCAAATAAATTACCTAATCGCCCTAAAATCTCGAGTCTGATATCTTTTTCTAGTTGCAGCTGAGAACCCACTTTTATTGGTTTGCTTGATTTTAAATGTGCTAAAACACGGTTCCCGTCTAAAATACGTTCAACCAATATTTCAACCTTACCCCCGGTTAGCTTATGTGCAAACAAGCGAGCGGGAATCACTTGCGTATCGTTTAAAACTAAGAGATCACCAGAATTTATAAAATCTAAAATATCCTTAAACTTATTGTGATTAATATCGCCCGTCTCTTTATTCAAACAAAGTAAGCGGCTA
>X84_Common_Chiffchaff__coassemble_8_pt1 | contig 58869 bp, 59 predicted proteins | sample X84_Common_Chiffchaff__metabat2_high_PE_001 | metagenome-assembled genome bin X84_Common_Chiffchaff | reverse complement strand
CACGGCTAGTTTATAACTAGCCGTGAGACTGTCGCACCTCTAATTAGAATTCACCATGTTAAGATATCGGTAAAGTATGGAATAAAAATGCGGCGCCTACTTTTACCTTAACCTGCTCCCAGTAAGGAAAACGCCCGTTCATTTGGTAATTGGATGACTATTATATTTCCATTTCTTTCTAAAACTCGAGCATCTAGTGGCACAATTCCTCTCAATCTTAATTGCGCCAATTGCTGTGGGTTAAGCAGTCTGACATCTATTCCCTGCGCACGTAATAGATTAGCCGAAACATTTATTTAACCAGTCGTATTCAGCTAAAGGCCTATGAACCCTGAGACTTGGCGCGGCTCCCTGAAGACCTCCGGAACCTGTAGCGCCTGTAGCGCCACTTCCACCACGTTAAGCAACAAGTACGAGAATACTCATTGTCCCTATAAAAAAACGAAAGCCTATCCCTAAAAGCTTGATAATACATCCTTTTAAAATATCTTTTTAAGATTTTAAATAAAAAAATTTATCCTTGAAGTTTAAGGAACTAGAGTCAAATTTTAAGAATATCTGATAGAACGTTTCATAATTTGCTTTAATCGAATTTTTTTACTATATGCTATTTTTATTTCAGAGAGGAAAAAAAGAAATAGTGCAACATTTTTGTTATTGTGAAAGATTAACAAAGATACAAATACAAAAAACAATGGTTATACGAAGGTCATTTTAGATTTGCTATAAATTTCTGTACAATATACGACTCTAAACTAAAGAAGGAGAATGGTCACATGACTAAGCAACTATTAGATAATATGCTTAATGATGACATGCAAGGTAACACAATGCAGCTACTTGATAGACAATTGAATGAAAAACATTTATTAAAACATCCTCTATACCAGGCTTGGTCCGCAGGGAAACTTTCTTTGGATGACTTACGTATGTATGCCTGTCAATATTACCATCATGTCGAAGCCTTTCCAGGTTATATTCGTGCAACGCTTAGTAATTGTCATTCTTCTCATGAACGCCAAGTATTACTCGATAATTTGAATGATGAAGAAGGATGTAGTAACCAAGATAGTCATTCCGTTTTATGGCTGCAATTTGCTAAAGGTTTAGGTTTATGTGAGGAAACAGTAAAAAATAGCGAACCTTTTCCAGAGACAAAACAACTCATCGAAGACTTTCTATCACTTTCGCATTCTTCCTATGCTGAAGGTATAGGCGCATTATATGCTTACGAACGGCAAATTCCACAAACAGCCGCTAGTAAAATCACAGGACTCAAAGAATTTTATAACATTGAAGACCCAGTTACTTTAAAATTTTTTACCGTCCATCGCGAAGCAGATGTAGAACATACGAAAGCAACTAAAATGCTTATACAAGATCTCCCTACAGCAGAAAAAGATAAAGCCGAAGAAGCTGCTAAAAAAATATCTGGGTCCGTATGGAATCTGTTGAGCGGCATACAATCAAGAACTATTGGAAATTTAAATTGTGAAATAACAACTAATTAATTTACATCTTGTCTACTTCTTATCATCCTTCGACCCTGACCGTAGGATGACAAGAAGAGATTAAGTCAAGGAAGTAAAGTTACATGCCAGTAAATCCCAGCAGAACCATTTCGCCGCAAAGCTAAGTTCCCAAAGGCAAATCAGGAACAGATATTCGTCTAATTTTACCCCCCAATTGCGATAGCTTTTCCTCTATGCATTCGTAGCCCCGATCAATATGATAAATTCGATTAACAATTGTTTCCCCTTCTGCAGTCAAACCCGCCAGGACTAAACTTGCGGAGGCGCGTAAATCCGTAGCCATAACTTCCGCTCCTGTAAGTTTATCTACACCTCTACAAATAGCAATATTACCTCTTAATGTAATATCAGCACCCATACGCCGCATTTCTTGGACATGCATAAATCTGTTTTCGAAAACAGTTTCTGTGATGATACCCGCACCTTCTGCTGTAATATTAAGCGCCATAATCTGCGCCTGCACATCCGTAGGAAAAGCTGGATAGGGTGCTGTGCTAACATTCACAGCTTTTGCACGTTTATTACGCATATCCAATTCAATCCAATGATGACCAATCGCAATATCCGCCCCGGCTTGACGTAATGTATGAATAACTGCCTCTAAATTATCAGCCTGTATTCCCTTTAAACGAATAAATCCCCTTGTGCATGCAACAGCAATTAGATAAGTCGCTGCCTCAATTCTATCAGGCAAAATCTTATAATAACCACCTGTTAATTGCTCAACACCTTCAATTGTTATTATGTCTGTGCCTGCGTCGCTGATGTTAGCACCAATACTGTTCAAAAAATTTGCTAAATCGACAACTTCAGGCTCACGTGCGGCGTTTTTTATTATCGTTTTTCCTTTGGCAAGTGTCGCTGCCATCATTAAATTTTCAGTTCCCGTTACAGTAATCGTATCCAACTTAATAACTGAACCTTGTAAACGACCTTTTGTTGTCGCCTTAATATATCCATTTTCAACATGAATCTGCGCGCCCATTGCTTCGAGACCTTGGATATGTAAGTTCACAGGGCGGGTTCCGATCGCACATCCGCCCGGTAAGGAAACAACAGCCTCACCGCAACGAGCCAACAAAGATCCTAACACTAAAATAGAAGCACGCATTTTACGGACAAGTGCATAAGGAGCATAAGAATCGATAAGATCACGTGCTTTTACTTCTAAACTCATACGCTCACCAACCGTGAACTGCGCACCCATACCACTTAAAAGTTCCACCATTGTGGTAACATCTTGCAAATGTGGAACATTAAATAAAGTAATAGGTTCTTCTGACAGCAAACAAGCCGCTAAAATAGGTAAAGTTGCATTCTTAGCCCCAGAAATTCGAACTTCACCTTGTAAGGGTATACCTCCGCTAATAATAAGCTTATCCACGTTTAGTTCTCTCTATATACCTTGAACTTGATGCAAACAGGAACTTCAAGTTTCTTTTTTTTATAATGGGTTTCTTTCCTATCTTTATTTCTAAACAGAAATTTTGCATTGTTTCAACTAAGTAAACTATTTTATTATTCCTATAATAACTGCTTACAAAGATAGGGTGACTTATCCTGTAATTGGTTATACTGCCCAACACATATACTCACAATAATTGGGGTTTTGGCAAAGCACTGCGAAAACAAAGCAACCTTTGTTTATGTAAAAAACATGAGGACTGCGAGTTGAACGGCGTTGCTGCACGAAATTCAAGTGCGAAGAGTATATTTGAAAAACTCGCATCTTCATAGTTAAGTGGTAGCTATCGGCATAATAGACTCTAGGCCAGACAGCTGGATTATCGCTAACATTTGGCTCGGTAAACAAATAAAATGAATTGTTTGTGATTTACGACGAAAATCTCGAGTCCAAGCAAGCAGCAAAGCAACGCCACTACTATCACTTTGAGTTACTTCGCCTAAGTCAAAAGTAATTGAACCTTTTAGAGCCCTAAAAGCATCCTGACTTTGTTGCCATAAAAATGGGACCGTTTCATAATTTAACTTTCCTGATAGGAGGTAACTACTATCGTTTTTACGCTGAAACATTGGCGCATTCATCAATGAATTTGCTCATTATGTTGTGCAAGTTGATTGATAAGACCATCGATACCCCTCTGCTGCAATTCTTGAGCAAACTGAGAGCGAAAACTTTGTATCAAACTAATTCCATCAACGCTAAAATCGTAAAGCTTCCATTGTTCGCCAACTCGCCTCAAACGATAACTGACATTAATAATGGGCCCCGACTCACGAATGATGTTGCTGTTAACCTGTACACGCGGTCCATTAAAACCACCGCGCAAAGGCAAGAAATCTACTTTTTCATTAGTATATTGGGCTAGCGCACTAGCATAAGTCCGAATTAACAAAGTTGTAAAGTGGTAAACAAATGCCTGTCTTTGCTGAGAAGTCGCTTGAACCCATATATCTCGACCTAATGCCTCTCTTGACATAGCTATTAAATCAACATGAGGCAATAAAGTTTGATGAACAATTCCGTAAACGACCTGTGGCTTTGTTCTCATCGTAGCTTGGTTTTGTCGTAATTGAGCTATCAATTGACTGGACGTGTTTTGCAATAAATCGACGGGTGATGAAATTCCCCATACAACACTACAGAACAGTAAACTAATAAAGGTTACAATAATTTTTTTCACCGTTTTTCCCCTGAGTTCTTTAAGCTAAATACTAACTGCCCAATAAGATCTTCTAGAATTAGCGCAGGATGCGTATCTTGGATAACGCTTCCATTCTTCAAGAAAGTCTGATCAAAACCAGGCCTAAGACTAATATAATTAGCCCCTAGTAAACCCTGAGTTAGAATACTCGCTGACGTATCCGCTGGCAATTGTCGTTGATTTGGATCAATTTGCATGGTTACTACGGCTTTAAATTGTGCGCTATCTAGCTTTATTCCAGAAACTTGGCCAACTCGGACGCCTGCCAACGTAACAGGCGAGCGAACTTTAAGCCCTCCTATATTGTCAAACTCTGCAGTTATAGTATATCCATTATTGCCAACAGTGTTACTTAAACCGCTCACTTTAAGTGCTAAAATGAGTAAAGTAATAATACTCACTAACATAAATAAGCCAACCCAAAACTCTATTATTCGGTCGCGCACCTACCAACCCCCCATCATTACAGCAGTTAATATAAAATCTAACCCTAATACGGCTAAAGAAGAATAAACGACAGTGCGTGTTGTAGCGCGTCCAATTCCCTGCGCCGTTGGCACGGTATCATACCCTTGAAAAACAGCAATCCATGTAACAACTATTCCAAAAACCATACTTTTTATTATTCCATTGGTAATATCTGCATAAAAATCGACAGACGCTTGCATAGCTCCCCAAAAAGTACCACCATCAACACCTAGCCATACTACGCCTACTAAATAACCTCCCCAAATAGCAATCGTACTAAAAATAATTGCTAATAAAGGCATAGAAATAACACCCGCCCAAAAACGAGGAGAAATAATCCGTCGTAATGGATCGACACCCATCATTTCCATACTGGCAAGTTGTTCAGTTGATTTCATCAATCCAATTTCAGCTGTCAATGCCGAACCTGCACGACCTGCAAATAACAAAGCAGTAACAACGGGACCTAATTCTCGAACCACACTTAACGCCACTAACTGGCCTAATTGTTGGCTTGCTCCAAATTTATCTAAGGTATTATAGCCCTGCAACCCAACTACCATACCAATAAATAATCCTGATAAAATAATTATCGCTAGCGATAATACCCCAATAAAATAGAGTTGCTCTATCAACCAAGGAAAGCTTTTTTTAAAATGAGGCTTGCGATAAACAACGTGCAAAAAAAATAATCCCGAGCGACCGAGATTCATAAGTGACTCTAAACCTATCCGCCCTAATATACTTAACTTATTAATTATCCACATAACTTAATAAAATAGATCTTGGGCATAGTCGATGGCTGGATAATGGAATGGGACAACACCATCAGGTAACCCTTGTAAAAATTGTTGGACCTCTGAATTTTTATTAAGCTGCAATGCTTCGGGAGTACCTTGACCAATAATCTTCCCGCTTGCAATCAAATAAATATAATCTGCAATACGCATTACCTCTTGAACATCATGCGAAACTAAAATTGTCGTCATAGTTAATGATCTATTGAGATCGCAAATCAATTTAATAATGACGCCAAGGGCAATAGGGTCCAACCCGGTAAATGGCTCATCATACATAATAAGTTCAGGATCAAGCGCAATAGCTCTAGCTAATGCAACACGACGCGCCATGCCACCAGATAATTGGCTAGGCATAAGTTCGGCTGCTCCTCTTAAACCAACAGACTGTAATTTCATTAACACGATATCACGAATCATAAAGTCAACCAGTTGCGTATGTTCACGCAAAGGAAAAGCAATATTCTCAAAAACATTTAGATTCGTAAATAATGCGCCGCTTTGAAATAAAATACCTATTTTACGGCGTAATTCGTAAAGCTGTGTACGTGACAAATTATTAATTTGCTTGCCATTGATATGTATCGTTCCAGCCTGAGGTTTAATTTGTCCTCCTATTAAACGTAAAAGGGTAGTCTTACCACAACCACTAGGCCCCATGATAGCAGTGATTTTCCCACGCGGAATAATAAAATCAGCCTCTGAAAAAATAGTGCGCCCATTACGTTTGAAATACAAACCACGGACTTCGACCAAAGTATCCAATCAATCGTCCCCTTTTCTCACTTTCTCAATAAGGTAATCGGTAACTTGCAAGAAACGCACGGGATCTCCACTTACAAGACTTGGATCTACTTTATATCGATTCTCTATTACCAATGTAGGCGCGGCTAAAATTTGATCATCTTGCATTAAGGTATTACTTCGCAATAACTGTGCATCGATACCTGGGGAAAAACTGGCCATACTTTCAAATTCTTGCTGCTTAACGCCGCATTTAATAAAGAAAGCTTCTTGCAATTTAGGGTCAGATAGATCTTGTCCTTCAACATGAATAGCTTTAAATATAGCCGGCGTCAATTGCTTCTCTACGCCTAACATCTGAGCAATATAATAAGCACGCGCTAAACTACGCCAGGCAGGTTGAAATATGATAGGGATTCGTTCAAACTTTACATAGGCAGGTTTTTTAGCAAGCCACTTCTCCAAAATAGGTTCAAAATGATAACAAGCAGGGCAAGCGTAACTAAAAAACTCTTTAACTTCTACAACGTTTTTAGGGCCGGATTTAGGAACAATCTGTGAACTAGAGATAACTTGATAATCTTTACCAGCCTTGAAATCAATAGGCAGCATTTTGGGATCATTATTTGTTTTACCACAAGCTACTAATAAAATAGCTAGGGTCATTAGTCCCAAGCTACGGAAGGTCAGTTTAAGCATACAGCCCCTTTAAAAAAGACATCAGAATGATAAAAATGGTCAAGCATAACACAGCTTCTCAAAAAACGTTAAATGACGATGTATAGAATTAAAGCGATTATAAAGATGAAGACATATAATGTTAGGTAAAAATTAATGAGCGGCGTAGTCTTGCTAAGACCCTCTCAATAACAGTTAATGATACTCTGAATAGATAAACAAAAATAATTTTACAAAAAGCCTAATCCTGTCTTAGTTTTATCGAATACCGAGGAGAATTACTAGCCCAATACGCCCTAACTGAATACGTAAGTTTCATACTGCCTTGACACAGAAGCTTTTGAGTAAATCTATAATTAAAATTATTTTTTCCAAGCATTATAAGAAAAATTACATTCTCTTTTTGAGGCGCTACACTCAACTGCGGTTTATTTTTAGACAGAAAATAATCTATTTTTTTTGAAAAACTTACGATACTTCTTTTCCTCAGAATAATTATTTTATTTTTACTATTATTTTTTTTAACGACTTGCATAAAGTTATTTTCATAAAAATCAACGGGTAATCTTATAATTTTCTTATGGTCGCCTAATCCAATTTTAGTTGTTAAACCTGTTTCTCCTGCCCCTTGCATCACTCCTCCTAATTTGCTTATCTAAACTTTAAGTGTCTAAATTTACCTAGTTGGTAAAAATATTTTTAACTCTTTGATTATTAATAACCTTTTATAGAATTTTAGAACATTGAAATTATCTTGCATAGATAATACTATAGGGTAAAGGATAAGTAAATTTCGTCAGTCATAGAGATAAAAAAATAATTAAAAAAAATTTTCTAAAGTTCGAATGGACGTGTGAATTTTTCTCATAGAAGACAATAGGGATATTAAATAAAAAAATTACAGATTCTTATTTAATCATTTTTTATGGAGATAAATTATGTGGACTATCTCAAATAAAATACGTTATGAAATTATTGCCCACCAAAAAAATAAACTGATAGTCAATATTTTAGGGAAAGGTTTATATTTTATGAGGAGCGCTCATCAAATTTTTAATAATCCCGAGATTCTAAATGGCTTCTCCCAAGAGGAAGCGGCGCTTATTGGTTATATTGTTGGCATAGAAAATAAAATAAGTTGTTGTTGATGTAGAAATCACAAAACCCTTATACCAAGTATATACTCATTGTATTTGAACAGTGGGTTCGTAATTAAAATACAATACAATACGTATTGTTTTCATACTTGGGGCAAACAAATCATGATAGAGGACTTAAAGAAAAAAGCAGCGCAGTCTGCATTAGATTGCATTAAAACAGCGCGTGTTATTGGCTTAGGAAGTGGCTCCACAGTGAATTTCTTTATAGAAGCTCTTGCTAAATCCTCTATAAAATGTCAAATCGAGGGAGTGGTTGCGGCTTCAACGAAAACAGAAAAATGCCTAAAACACCATGGTATTTCTGTTGTAGATCTTAATATCACAGGTCCGTTAGCGGTTTATATCGATGGAGCCGATGAAATTAATAAGCAGTTACGGCTAATAAAAGGTGGCGGCGGAGCTTTAACCCGTGAAAAAATTATAGCTTCGGCAAGCAAATGTTTCATTTGTATTGCAGATGAAAGCAAGTACGTTGAATTATTAGGAAAAGGGGCACTACCCATCGAAGTGGTTCCTATGGCGCGTAGTTATGTTGCTAGAGAAATCGTCAAATTAGGCGGGTTTCCTGTTTACCGTGAAAATTTTGTCACAGACAATGGAAATGTTATTTTAGATACACAAGGCTGGGATTTTACTGACCCTATCCGTTTGGAGCGGCTACTTAATAACATTCCAGGTGTTGTTTGCAATGGCTTATTTGCACAACGCTCTGCTGATAAATTAATGCTCGGCACAACAGATGCCGGAGTTAAAGTAATGGAAAAATAATACCCCAATGGTATTTTTGATGAGCTATTTTTAACACAGTTGGCGAAATCAAGCATTCTTAGAATTAGTAACGATAAAAATCAGGCTTATACGGTCCCTGTATCTCTACGCCGATATACTTAGCTTGATCCGTTGTCAACTCTGTTAGCTTTGCCCCGACTTTTTCTAAATGCAAACGGGCTACTTCTTCATCTAATTCCTTCGGTAGTCTATAAACTTTTCCTTTCTCATATTGGCCAGTGTTTTTCCATAATGCAATTTGCGCTAACACCTGATTAGTAAAAGAATTTGACATAACAAAGCTAGGATGCCCGCTCGCACACCCCAGATTAACCAAACGCCCTTCTGCTAAAAGTAATAAGCGTTTCTTATCTGGAAAATTAATTTGATCGACTTGAGGTTTAATATTTTCCCATTCAAATTGTCGTAAACTAGCTACATCAACTTCTGAATCAAAATGGCCAATATTGCAAACAATCGCTAAATCCTTCATTTGCTCCATATGTGACAATGCAATAACATCTTTATTACCCGTCGCTGTAACAAAAATATCGCCTTGGTTTGCAACATCATCCATTTTTACAACGCGATAACCTTCCATCGCTGCTTGTAATGCGCAAATAGGATCTATTTCAGTAACCCATACTGTTGCACCATACGCACGTAAACTCTGCGCGCAACCTTTTCCTACATCCCCATAACCACACACTACCACGATTTTTCCTGCGATCATTACGTCTGTTGCTCGTTTTAAGGCATCGGTTAATGATTCTCTACAACCATAGAGGTTATCAAACTTAGATTTTGTAACCGAATCATTGACATTAATAGCGGGAATTAAAAGTGAATTCTTTTCTTGCATTTGATACAGTCTATGCACACCCGTCGTTGTTTCCTCAGAAACCCCTTTAACATCTAGCAAATACTTTTGGTTTTTCTTATCATGCATTAATAAAGTAAGATCGCCGCCATCATCTAATAGTAAGTTTGGACGCCAACCATTAGTGCCGATTAAAGTCTGTTCAATACACCACCAAAATTCTTCTTCTGTTTCTCCTTTCCAAGCAAAAACTGGAAGGCCACGCGCTGCCATCGCCGCTGCCGCATGATCTTGCGTAGAAAAAATATTACAGGAAGACCATCTAACTTCAGCACCCAATTCAAGCAAGGTTTCAATTAAAACTGCTGTTTGAATTGTCATATGCAAACAACCTGCAATACGGGCACCTTTTAAAGGTTTGTCATACCTATATTTTTTACGCAACGCCATTAAACCCGGCATTTCTGTTTCGGCAATGGTAATCTCTTTTCGACCCCACGCGGCAAGATTTAAATCAGAAACTTTATAATCAACAGCTTTAGTTTTTAATGCCTCAGATATCATGTGTGAACTACCTTTTTAAGTGCTGAATGCAACAATTCGGCTTTATCCGTTTTTTCCCAAGGAAAATCGCCTTTTTCGCGACCAAAATGGCCGTAAGTTGCTGTTGGTTTATAAATAGGCCTTAACAAGTTAAGCATTTCAATCAGGCCGTGTGGTCTGAGATCAAAATGCGCATTAATAAGTTCAACTATGTTTTCATTAGGTAATTTACCTGTTCCAAATGTGTTAATAGCGATAGATGTCGGTTTTGCAACGCCTATGGCATAGGATATCTGTAATTCGCAACGATCAGCCAGACCAGCTGCCACAATGTTTTTTGCAACATAGCGCGCCGCATAAGCCGCAGAACGATCTACCTTGCTTGGATCCTTACCAGAGAAACAACCGCCACCGTGTCTAGCCATACCGCCATAGGTATCTACAATAATTTTACGCCCCGTCAGTCCAGTATCTCCTAAAGGTCCTCCAATAACAAAACGTCCCGTTGGGTTGATATGGTAAGTCGTGTTTGTTAGCCACGCTGCGGGAAATACTGGTTTAATTATTTCTTCAATAATAGCTTCTTTTAACTTACTTTCAGAAATATCAGGCGCATGCTGCGTAGAAAACACAACTGTTTCTGCCGCAACAGGCTTTTTATCATGATATCTTAGCGTAACTTGGCTTTTTGCATCCGGTCGTAACCAACTCAGCATCTTATTTTTTCGTAATTCTGCTTGCCTTTCCATAAGCCGATGAGCATACGTTATAGGGGCTGGCATGAGCACTTCTGTTTCATTACTCGCATATCCAAACATCAAGCCCTGATCGCCTGCACCCTGATCAGATTTATCAAGTTTATCAACGCCTTGGGCAATATCTGGTGATTGCTTACCAATCGCCGACATAACCGCACAAGACTCCCAGTCGAAACCCATAGAAGAGCTGTTGTAGCCTATTTTTTTAACCGTCTCCCTGACGATTTGCTCAACATCGACCCAGGCCGTTGTTGTAACTTCTCCAGCGACTAATACCATGCCCGTCTTAACGAGAGTTTCACAAGCAACACGCGCATCTTTATCTTGCGATAAAATTGCATCGAGAATTGCATCAGAAATTTGGTCCGCTATCTTATCGGGATGCCCTTCGGATACGGATTCAGAAGTAAAGGTTGTGTAATTATCCATTTTCTCAATTAAACCAAAATAGACTAAAAAATAAGAGTTCTATACCCATTGCATTTGAAATTTTAAATTTACAATTCTAGCACCTTCATCTTGAATAACAGCGCGCCAAAGCGTAACAACCGCACCTTATGTGATCGGGATACTAATTACACTGATTTTAAAAGCTTCACGCCTTTCGATGCGGGCGGTATATACTAGCGAGTTTGGCCTAAAATTGCGAACCTTTTTTTTGAGGCTCTTTCATCAATAGGGCGGCAAATAGTGCAATACAAAAGCCTATAGGTAAAATAAGTAAAGCGCGATGATAATCGCCTGCGCTATACATTCTTATCTGATTGACTACAGTACCTTTCCAGCCATAATCCATTAACCAGCCAAATAAAGGCTGAAAAACCGCATACCCGCCAATAGCAAAAAAAGATACCACGCTAACAGAAGTTGCCGTTAAGTTTTTTGGATTACTCTCTGCTACTAAGGGATAGCTTAAAACTTGGCTGCTTGTAAAAAAACCTAAGGCAAAAAACAGAAATAATAATATCGCCGATAAAGAAAACAGTTTTGACAAACATATAATAGTAAACGTCAAAAATAGCGATGCAAGAGCACCTAATAACATAAGTAATACACGCTTTTTAATTTTATCGGAAAACCAACCCATAATAGGACCACCGAGTATTGTCCCTAAAAAAAGCAAACTCGGTGCCAATGACGCCTCTGTCGGAGATAAATGTGCTGTTTGCTGTAAAAATAAACTTCCCCAAATAGCGCCTAACAAAGCAATAGGTAAGTTTGTCAAAGAAGTGTAAAGTCCACAAAGAAGATTTTGCGGATTTAAATAAGCCAAGCCCCAACTTTTAAGAACACCTAAATCAGCCAATTCAAGCCGAGAAGTTTTTTGCTCCTCTTTTAACCTCGTTGGACAATCTTGAACGAAATAAAAAATAACGGTAAAAATTAACAATCCTAAACCTGCATCCAATAACAAGGTATAGCGCCAACCTAATGCTTGATTTAACAAAGTTAGGGGCGTTTGCGCCACCATCCCTCCCATCATAGCCATAGTTACAATTAAACCCGTTACTAACGCCATTTTTTGAGCCGGAAACCAACGCGCGGCTAAACGAATGCTACTTAAAAAACAAAAAGCACTGCCAATTCCACTCATAAATCGGAATATACAAGCCAAAAAAAATGAATGTGTTGTTGCAAACCCCGCTATGCCTACAATACATAATAATAAAGCCGATAAAATTATTAGCCTTGTCGAAAAACGATCGAGTAGAGCACCTGCTATTGGTAAAAAAAGCAAATTAGCATAAAAATAATAAGCGGATAATTTTCCTAACTCCGTTGCATGCAGTGAAAAAGCGCGCATCAAATCGGCACTGATGGCATTAAACATATTCATCTGAATAAATTCATAAAAAAAGAAGAGTGCCGCAGAAAAACAAACGATCCAAGGCTGCCACTTTTTATTAGAAATCAAATGATTCTGAGGAGAAGCTAAGCTTGTCATAGGTTATTCTCGAGAGAAAGAGGTTTACAATGGGTTTCGCGTAAAAGGCAAGCGGCTATGATACTCACGACAAAAGCAATCGGCATAATAGCCAAGCCATAAAGATAATTGCTTGGTGAGTACATCGCTATACCCTGGTTTAACGTTTGACCCCAATGCAGATCCATTAACCAGCCAAAGAATGGCTGAAACACTGCACCTCCTCCCATGATTAGGATCGACGCTAAACTAGTTGAAGTTCCCGTTAAATGCCTAGGATTGCTTTCAGCAATCAACGGATAACTAATAATTTGTGCGCTGGTAAAAATACCCAATAACAAAAACAAAATGAGTAAAGTGAAAAAATCTAAGTTCGGAAGAAACATAATACCAAGCAGTACCAACAAAGAAAGTAGAGCACCCACAATCATTGGTGGTCGTCGTTTCCCGATCGTATCCGAAAGCCAACCGACAAATGGGGACCCTAGAATAGTTCCCACAAATATCATGGTAGCAACAAGTGAGGCTTGAGTTCTGAGGAGATGATGAACTTGGGTTAAATACATCACGCCCCAGAGTTCCCCCAATAAAATAATAGGTAAATTTAAAAGGCAGGTATATATTCCCCCTAATCCATTCTGTTTATTCAATAAAACCGACAAAATATTCTTCTTTAGCGAAGAGGCAGCTAAACTCTTTTCAGCCATTATCTCTTGGGTCCGATCTTTAGGATAATCATGCACAAACAGGTAAACAATGGCCGTAATTACTACTCCTAATCCAGCATTTGCAAGGACAGCACCGCGCCATCCCAAGGCCTGAGCTAAAAGGGTAAAAGGAGTTTGTGCTACGACGCCGCCCAGCATCGCGATAGTAATAATAATACCAACTACAAAAGCTAAACGCTGATAAGAAAACCAGCGTGTCGCTAATTTAATACAGCTTAAAAAACAAAAGGCATTACCAATGCCCGAGACAAAGTGGCTAAATGCCGCTAATTGCAAGGAATGACTGAAAGCAAATAAAATAGTGGCTAAAACCACCATAATCATAGCGCTTAATATAATGCGGCGTATAGAAACTCGGTCGACTAAAATGCCTGCAAATAGTAGAAAAATTACGTCCGCATAAAAATAAGTGGCGGACAAAAAACCTAATTGGCCTGCATTGATGGAGAAATCCTGCATAAGCTCTTGGCTTATGGAGTTGAACATCCCCATTTGGATAAACTCATAAAAGAAAAAGAGGGCGGCAGATAAACAGACAAGCCAAGGTTGATACTTAGCGATATGAAAAAAATCACGTTTCAGACTGACTATAGGCATCGATTCCTCAAATAGATGTTATTTTTATAGACTATTTGAGGCACGTAGTCTATAGGAAGAAGAGCCGCTTGTCTAAGGCTAAATCATAGCATTGAATTTTATCGATTAACTAATTTACATCGCGACCCTTTTGCTCTCATTCTTATTGCTCAGGCTATTAGCGAGCCGCTAAGACTTTTAACTATAGGTAAAATGTTAAAAAATTATTCAGCGTTAGTAGAAATTATTTAGGTTGTAGCAACCCGGTTTCACCTAAATTAAAATGTTTTCTGCATACAGCAATGTATCGCTCATTGCCACCGATCTCAATCTGCGCTCCTTTTATCACTTTACGATGTTTCGCATTAATACGCATATTCATAGTACCTTTACGTCCACAATGACAAATAGTTTTTATCTCACTAATTTCATCGGCTAAAATGAGTAAATATAAGCTTCCCTCAAAAGGCTCGCCGCGAAAATCACTACGTAAACCATAAGTTAACACGGGTACATTTAATTTGTCGACAATATCAGTTAATTGAATGACTTGGGATTTTGTCAAAAATTGCGCTTCGTCAATTAACACGCATTTTAAATTAGTGATTTTTTTTAGCTTGTTTTTAACGACGCTAAACAGATTTTTTTTAGGGGTAAAAGAATGACTAATTGCCTCTAGCCCGATGCGCGAACAAATAGTTTTTGCTTTGTAGCGTGTATCGATTTCCGGAGAAAACAGCAAAGTTTCCATCCCTCGTTCTTGGTAATTATAACTCGCTTGCAAAAGAATTGTACTTTTGCCTGCATTCATAGCAGAATAATAAAAATAGAGTTTAGCCATGTAATAAAACTTAAGTAGCGATGCTGTCTATTTGATTTTTCGTTATAATATAGTATTCACTTTTGAAATTGCGAATTATTTATACGCACAGCAATAGAATTTTCAGCAAAACACCGCGAAGATGAGCAATCTTCGTTTATGTGTAATATATGAGGGTTAGGAAGGAGTTAAGCAGTAACACAGCTTAAAATTCAAGAGCTAAGAATATATTTTAGAGAGGTCACATGGCACTTACTTCATCCACTATGCTTCCGCTTGGTACAAAAGCCCCAGACTTTGAATTGTTAGATACAGGCAGCGGCAAACTCCGCGATTTACAGGGACTTAAATCACCAAAAGCAACAGTGATTATGTTTATCTGTAATCATTGTCCTTATGTTAAACATGTACAGAAGCAACTCATACTTCTGGCAAAGGATTACCAACCCAGAGGTATCGCTTTTATAGGGATTAGTGCAAATGATGTAGAAAACTATCCTGAAGATAGCCCTAAGCAAATGGCCAAACACGCCTATCCTTTTCCCTATCTTTATGATGAAAACCAATCTACAGCAAAAGCTTACCAAGCGGCGTGCACGCCCGATTTTTATATTTTTGATAAAGATTTATTATGTGTTTATCGTGGTCAGCTAGATAATTCCAGACCAGGTAATCAAATTCCTGTATCAGGCAAATCACTTCGTGATGCTTTGGATAATCTCTTAGTAGGCGCTCCCATTGATCCTGATCAAAAGCCTAGTATGGGTTGTAATATTAAATGGAAAAAATAGGGGCGTATCGTCATTTAGCACAATATGATGGTCATAGCCTCTTCCTCGCAGAATAACAACGACAACGCATCCTAGTAAAATAAACATTAAACAAACTGGTTGGCTAAGGATTAAAAACTCTAGTTAAACATTCTTTTTTTACACATTTTGCGTCAGCGCTATCTGGTTCGCTAAAAAAAATCAATCTCTTATGCGCAAAAAGCTTGTTGGAAGTTTCTTGGGCAGAATACATAGCTTTTTTTGGCGCCTGATATAAATTTTCTATTTGATATAAAATCATATCTTTATTTTTCCGAAACTTATCTATACTCGCATTTATTTTATTTTTTTGTAGAGATAAAAGATGTTCTTGCCAAGAACGAAATGAGCGTGTAAATAATTCAACTGTTCCTAGCATGTTCTCTCTTTCCTCCTTGGTTAATCCCCTCACCTTTCCAAATGAGTAAATATCTAAATGTTGAGGAAGAGGATAATCTGTTAACGGGGATAACATTTTGACAAACTTTACAAAAGCTGCAGCGATAGTCTGACTTTCTACAACATCTGGTACATCCTGCTTAAGATACTCTTCCAAATTAATTTTAACTTCTTTAATTTGGTTTAATTTTTCTCTATATATATCATAAATTAAACAACCTTCAATTTTTTCAGAAAGTATTTTTTTAGAATTTTCTGACCAATAAAAAACACCATATTTAAAAAATAATTTAAATCGCGATAGCTTCATTAATTTTTCGACACTATTCTTAACTTTATATTCATAAGAACCTTCACTTTCATCTGAATAAATAGACTCTTTAGTCTTAACTAAAATTCTTTCTTTTAAAAAAAATCCCAACTTAAGCCTATCAAAAAAACTTTCAGGAAGAAAAATAATAGCTAATCTATTTTCATTAAAAAATTTAAGTTCAAATATTATTCTATTAAAATAATTTTTTAACAATTCTCTAAAATCCGAAGTTGATTGAATAAAAGAAAACTTTGAATCATTGAAATTTATATCCATTTCTTCATTAATTTTCTTATTAAAAAATATCAGTAAAGAATCTAGATCGTTATTTATAGTCAATAAGCGCCCTGGTTGAAAGTTTGCATTTAAAGAAAACTGAAGTAACACAATATCGTTTAAAAATTTATTGAGATTTAATTCTTCAAGTTTTTTTTCTTCAGAAAAAACATGAGCATTACCCACTATGCCACAACTTCTTTCAAAATAGTAAAAATCATTATAATAATCTATGCTCTTAGCTAAAGCGTAGTGTTGAGCTACATAACATTCTATAATACTGATAATTTTTTCATTCATATCATGAAAATTATCGAAAAATTCTTTTAAAAAAATTTCAGCCTCTTTATCAAAGGCGGTGTTTAAAGTCGTCTCTTGTAAAAATTCAAAAAATTTTCTAGGAGAATAATTATAGTCTGGATTTATCCCATAAATTAAAGTTATTCTTAATGCTCTCCTCAACGTTGCTTCTGCTTCACCCACATATTCCTTTGAAACAAGAATAGCTTTAGATAAGCTCTCCTTTTTTTTAGCCAGTGACAAATCGGGAGTAGACATAGTAAGTATTTTTTCAACTTTAATATCTCTTAAAGCCTCTAAGGATTTATTCCCGTCTAACAAAACAATGCTTTCGATAAACCCTACAGGCGTTTGTGTTTTTATTTTAAGTTCACTTTCCTCGTATATCTTTTGTTCTTCTTCATACAAAGAGATGCTTTTCTGTAGCGTATCCATATTGCCTTGAATAGTACTTTCTTTTTGTTCATCGAATATACTTGTTATTTCATCTAATTCAACTAAAGAATTATTCAAAAACGGTTCGTTAGAGCACACTGAACACTCTAAAACTTCCCGCTTACTTTTTGCTCTATACCCTAAATTAGAGATACAAAATAGTCTAAAAATTGACTCCTGAAAAATTTTAACAGCTGTTACAGAAAAAATTTTTACTGGTAACTCCTTATAATATTTATCTAATTCAAGCAGACTATCATGCTGAGGATACATAATATAGCTCTTTAGGCTTAACAGAAAAATCTGCATTTTTTCTATTGGTCCTAGCGCAATTTTTTTTAAAAAATTAAAATCCGTTAGAAATACAGATAAAATATCCTTAATTAAAACTTTGCTATCGACATCAATATCTCTAGCTTGTAAAAAATTATGTAAAGTATCTGCCATATGATAAATAAAATGTAAATTATCAGTAGGCAATGTTATAAGTATTTCATTTTTTACATTTTCTATCTTATGTATCCAAGCTAAAACCTCCCTTAATAAAACTATATCTATAATATCATTAGGGGTTTCGGCTAGAATTTGTTTAAATTTAGCAATATACGTTAGTTTTACTTCTACTTTATCGTACTCTGAAAAAAATTTCTTTTTAAATACTAAGAAAGGTACTATCTCCTTACTTGTTAACGCTTTAATTATTTTATGATCAGGAACCTGATGTAAAAATTTATTACCTTGCCATTCCAAATCTATACTCAAATCAACAGGATCCGCTTTAATATTACCTTGATAAATTATAACCAATTGTTTGATTTTTAGATTACAAATAAGCTTTTCTTTATCTTTATAAAATAAGAAATCGGCATGGCATGAATCAATTAATATGTTTAAATAGGAATATGCGCTGCCTGCCAGTACGTCTTTCACGACCTTTTCTGTTAAATCAAATCTAGAAATGTAATGAAAAAAAAAATTGTTTTTTTAGAATCACATTCAAAAAAAACTTCTTTAATGTATTCAAACGCTCCGTCAATCTTTGAGCGACTTCGATCATTATCATTAATGGATAATATATAAGGCGAAAAGTAAACAACTTGTTTAACTTCTCGATCAGAGCCAGCTTCTCTAATATATTGAAAAGCTTGTGAAATATTAGAATCAGGAGACTCTATATAGTTCAAATATTTTTTTTTAAATGTGGTTAATAAATTTTTAAAATCAAGAACCAAATTGGAATACCTCTTTATTATTTTTTTATAAACTACCGTCCTTGTATACAACCTAATATTGTACTGAAAATCTCTGATTTATGTAAGCAAAAAAGCTAATCATTATATTACTGATTAGAACTTAAGGTTTAAATAACTACATAATTATAGTAAACTATTTGCTCTTTAAGCCATAACGATTGGCCGTTTTAAAAAAATGTATAAAACTTGTAAATTAACTTACTTTAACAAAATCTCATTCTCTAGGAATTCAGTAAGAATTACAAAAAAATTAAATTGATACATTATAAAGAATAAAAAATTTTTTATATAACTGACAATAACAAGCTACTTATTAAAAAATCAAATTCCCTAGCTTATATTTATTTAAAACTTGTCTTCAAAATTAAATTATTGGTTTTACAAGTCGTTTAATCATGGTAAGCATCATCGCGATAAATAAAAAAGCTTCACTAGTAGTGCATAAACATTAATAATCTTTGCTCAAACGTCTATACTTTCGCAACCATGCAAAAGTTCGTTCGACAACCCAACACCGAGGAAGAACTTTAAATCTCCCTGATACATCAATCCTCGCTCTGCCAAATAGGCGTTCACATCAATAATATTAGCTGAACTATGAAAATATTCTCTGGGGCGTCGTATAATTTCAAGTGTTCTATGATAACTTTCTACTAACCGCTGTGTCTTTTTACCAAGATAGCCCATATCAGCCCACATTTTTTTTAACAGTGTGTAGCACTCTTTTACTTTTTCTAATACTTGATGTAAGCCCGCTCTATCACCTAAATTAGCTTCAGTGACTTTATTGGTTAATAAAAACCCCTCAGTATCAACAAAAATATGGTATTTTCTCCCTTTTATTTTTTTAACACCATCATAGCCTTTAAGTCCTCCTCTTTCCGTTGTTTTTGCAGTTTGGCTGTCGATTATTCCTGCTGTAGGTTCCTTTTTTCGACCTGGATTTTTACGAAGCTTATTTCTAACATATGTGATTTTATTTTTTAAAAAAGTCATTTATTTTCCAACTTCGAAATTGAGTGTACACTGTTTTACACGGTGGAAAAGAATGGGGAAGATGGCCCCATAAACAATCACTTCTTAACAAATAAAATTTTGCATTTAATACTTCTCTTTTTCTATATTTTAATTTTCATCCTCGTTTTTTTCCTTTTTTTCTGTAAAACATTTAATTTTACCCCATTCTTCATCACTTAGATCTTCTGGATAGCCTTTTATTTTCATTTTTTTCTCAAGGTATTTCTTCTAATCTAATTTATACTAATCTAACCTAATTTTAAAGACACTTTCTTATAATGAAACTATCGATTTTTAGTTATATTAACTGCAGAAAAAGAAAAGGGTGCTTCATATTTTTCTTGTTTTTTATCAAAAAATAACTCCTGGGCTCTGTGCGTTTGGTTTTGTTTTGAAATAGGTAAGGCTCTTATGGAAAGTTCGGCTAATAAAGTTTCTACCTTAGATTCAAAACTTTTAACATCGCTATTTAGGCTAGAATAAATACTCACTAAAGAATATTGTTTACCTACTCTAGCACTGGTTATATGATTATATAATTCAATTATTTCTGACAAACAATTGCATTCATTATCCAAACTCGGATTAGCTATATATTGAGCAAGCTTGATATCATATTTTTTTTCATTTATTTGATCAATAGCTTTTGAAAAAACTAATTGCTCGGCCCAATCCGTTGCAAAAAAAATTTTATTTAGCCAAGGCCATCGAATAACTCCGTAGCTTAATAAAGAAAAAAAACTCTGGCTTTTAAAAAAAATTATTTCTGCATCAAAATTAATTTTTGTATCTAGCCTATTTTTAAGTTTAGCAAATTTTATTTTATCTTTTGAAAAATAACCTCGCTTAAAAAGTTGTTTAAAAAAACGTAATGGCTTAGCTTCGCTATCAAACCAGCTAATTCTCTTATTCAAGACTAGGATATTATTTATTAATTTTTCAGAAAATTTATTAAGGCTATTTTTTTTTAAAAAATCGCCGACTTCTTTTTTTAATTTCTCTATTTCTACCAGAGTATTTATAGCTAAAGGGCATTTTAAATATTTTTCTTTCTCAAAATTGGTATGGGCTGGGTGATATATTATATTAATACCAAAACAAAGTGATTTCAGATTACTTTTAAAAATTTTTAATTCTGCATTTATTTTACTCAAGCTTTCTTTCATATGCGCCACTGATACTATTCCCTCATTTTTCGACACTTCATTAGATGACGCCAACTCTATTTTTTCTGACGGTACATTAGATTCAAAATTTTTAATAAGTTCAAACGACTTTGTAGCAATACCCTTGGCAGCGTCAATAAATTTCTTTTTATAGAATCCAATCGCTTTCTCTAGTGGATTTTTTATCCCAGCTATAGTTTCATCATAATGTTCAATAGGGTATAAAGAAATATAATCGTTTTTTTTCAATGTCAGAAAAAAAGCTTGTTTAACACTTACAGTAGATCGATTAATATTTTCTAAAAATACCCGATAAATAACTTCAGGGGCTATTTCTTCAATTTTTAAAAACGGATTTACTTTCACCGGATCAATGTTTTTGAATTGCCTAACCTTAGCTGCAAGTTTATCAGACGTTTTCTGTTCATATGAATTTATAAATTTCAACAATTGTAAACCTATTTCTGTTTCTCCAATTAATTTTTCTTTTATTTCATAACCTAAGGTATTTATCCAAATATTGCTTGTCCCTACCATTGATTTTCGTGCTTTATCCTCAAGTACAATATAAAGCAATAAAATAATTGAATCAAAATCATCTTTACTTGGATAGGAGAAATCAGAAAATTTTTCTATAAATGCCACAATAAATTCTTTTAAAATAAAATCGCCATTGAATATGCTTTTAGTCAATAAACTTATTTGTAATAATAAACTTTTATAAAGAATCAATGCGTCCATTTCATAAATAATTTTATAAGCACTTTTATTTATTTCAGCAGATATTTTATTAGAAAATAATTCTAAATTTTCCAAAATAGTTAATTTTTCAACACAAGCTATTGTTTGCAAACCACGCTTTTCATTTACCAAGTACTCTATAAACCCAAAAAGATCTTTTAACGATTTTTTAAAACTACAAATAGAAAATATTATTTCGTTTTTTTCAAAAAAAATTGCTAAAAAATTTAAAATTTTTACGTTAATTTCTTTAAAAGAAGAAAATCGATTAATAGTTTTATGTAAAAATATTTTTACATCTTCATAGACTATCAAAGCTTCCGTCTCATTTGCTTTAACAGAAAAGAATTCTCCTAGAAAAAGAGCGTAATGTTTGGCCAGATTTTTTCGTACAAGTTCAAGCTTTAAACTTAATTCTTCATCAGAAGTAATTAATGTATCAGGAAAATCTAATTCGATTTTTTTATAGCCTTTTGCCTTACATAAACACAAATTTAAAGCTTGAATATTTTCTTCAATATTTGGAAGATATTTGCTAAGCGTAATTTGAGCTTTTAACTGTTCCTCAATCTCAAACTTAAATGGCATTTTTAAACTATCAATGATTTCCAAAATATCTTTTTTTATTTTTATGAACGCTTGCTCATTCATTTAGTAATTCCTTTTTTATAGAAATAAACAAAAGCAAATTTTAATTTCCAAGACTATTCGTTGAGTTTAATTGATACACAAAATTGAAATAAAGAATTACATACATCGGGCAGGCCGAGGCAATCCCGCTAATTTACATGCCTGCTTTAATATCCCTTTTGGAAAAAGAGAGTGGAGATAAGCACTATCAGCCTTTTCAGCCCCTATTTGTACTGCTAGCTGATTAGCTAACATCCTTATAGAGGGCGTTTTATGGTATTGTTGGTAATAATTACGTAAAGAATAAATAACGTGCCAGTGATCTTTGCTCAACATTAATGCTTCTTTTTTTGCCATTTTCGTAGCTACTTTCTCATGCCAATCCGATAAATGAACCAGGTATCCGTCTTTGTCGGTTAAAATTTTTTCGTTTTCCTCGTCGCTGATTAAGATACCCATCTTTACCATCCTAGGATAATGTCATAGATTTATTCTAGTTGGGTCTCGATAAAAAGTATAATAATCTCTGTTAGCATAGCGCTGGCTTTATCTAGATAAACTATTTAGGAACTAGCTTGGTTTGCATTTCATTGTTGATTCAATACAAAAGCTAGCTTTTTTAAAACCCTAGCTACTCTCTATTACCATTAAAAACGCCTAATAAATTTAATAAGCTCAAAAAGATATTATATAGCGACACATACAGCGTTACCGTTGCCATAATGTAGTTTGTTTCTCCACCATGGATGATTTGGCTAGTTTGTAACAAAATAATACCCGAGGACAAAAGAACAAATACAGCGGATACGGTTAACATTAACGCAGGTATATGAAAAAATAATGTAGCAATACTGGCAAGAAAAGCAACAATCATACCAACCACCAAAAATCCTGACATAAAACTAAAATCTTTCCGTGTAGTTAAGGCATAGGCTGATAAAGCAAAAAATACTAAGCCTGTTGCGCCAAGCGACATCATAACTAACGCTTGGCCATTCGTAAACCCATGAATATAGTGATTTAAAATAGGACCTAGTGTATATCCCATAAATCCTGTCAAAGCGAATACAGACAATAAACCCCAACCACTATTGCGCAAGGAATTGGTTAAAAACAATAGGCCAAAATAGCCAATTAAGGTAATAAACGAATTTAAGGGGGGAGCATTGCTCAATAATGCTATGCCAGACGTAATAGCACTAAAAAGCATCGTTAAACCAAGCAAAATGTAGGTATTACGTAATACCGTATTAGTGGCTAAAACCGACTCTAACCTTTGACCTGAAAGGACGTTACTAAAAGCCATATCACTCCTCCTACATTATAAATCAAGGTCATTTTACCATAAACTTCTTTACTCCCATAAGGGGTATCTTTCTAAAGTAACTGGTCCTTTGAAAAAAAGGCGGGCTAACGCTGAAAAGGCTGTCGTATAATCCGACACATAAAACTTTTTTTGCGCCATTACACACGTTGATAAAATATCGTAATCTTTAAGTAAATTTTCTACAAGTTTAGCCACGATATCGGTTGAATCTATGATTACTGTTTTATTCCCATAAAATTGCTCTATATACTTCTTAATTAATGGGTAGTGAGTACATCCTAAAACAAGCGCATCAACTGTCTGCAAAGAAGGTTCGGAAAGATAGGATTTAATCACATCTACCATAATCTCTTGATTACTAGCACCTTCTTCGATCAAAGGTACAAACAGAGGCGTCGCCAATGTATTAAGCTGTATGTTAATACCACGCTGATCTAGCTTTTTTCTGTAGATGTTGGAATGGATCGTTTGTTTTGTGCCAATCAACCCAATGGTTTTATCAACGTAATTCTCGGCTAAATATTCGATCATCGGATCAACAACATCAACAACCACTGCTTTTCGACCTACATATTCCCTTACGAGTTCATGGGCAACTGCTGAAGCAGAATTACAAGCTATCAAAATAAGTTTACAGCCTTGTTGAAGCAACATATCGCAGATCTTTATTGAATAAGCTTGAATCGCAGCCACTGACTTATCGCCCCAAGGCGCATGGGCAGTATCCCCAAAATAGACAATCGATTCTTTCGGAAGATATTGTGTGACAGCCTTAGCAACGGTTAAACCTCCTATGCCACTATCAAAAATACCAATAGGTTGTGAAGCATATTTAGACATGAATTTTTACATGTTATGGTATTAAAAGGGTAATACCGACCACTAAAAGGAATAAAGCAAATATTTTTCTTAAATGGCGACCTGAAAGACGCTTTCCTAAACGTGTACCTAAAGGAATAACCACCATACTTCCAATCGACACGCCAATAACCGCCGGCCAATAAACAAAACCTCCACTACCTAAGGGAAGATTTTGTGCATGAAGGCCAGTAAGCGTAAAAGTAAGTAAGCCAACAATTGCTAACAATAAAACACAAGCGGAAGAGGTTGCAATAGCGTGGTGGGTCGACAAGCCTAATCGTAGGAAGATAGGAACCGCAATAGCACCCCCACCTATACCTAACAAACCTGAAATAATTCCAATAAAACCCCCAAGCGAGCATTTTTTAAGCAGCGTTAAGCGCATTGTTTCCTTTCTTTCAGGCTGGCTTTTATTAAATAAAACTTTAAATGCAACCGAAAAAAGAAATAAACTAAATAATAATTTTAAAACCTGTGTAGAAAGGAACAATGCAATTAAAGCACCTACTACAATACCGATAACCATGCCCGGCGCTAATCGGCGAAACAAAGGCCAATTGATAGCGTAACTACGCTGCTGGTGAATAACTGCAACGAGCGAGCTAAAAATAATAGAGGCTAATGCCGTGCTTGTCGCTAAATGCATTTGCAATTGCACTGGCAAACCCGCATGAGAAAAAGTAAACAGCAACCCAGGAACTAATACCGTTCCCCCACCTATACCTAGAAGGCCTGATAAAAACCCAGCGAGTAGTCCAATCAATATGTAGAATAAAAAAAACATCTAACAGGCTGATACCTGATTACAGGGATATTTTTTTTGTCCTTGTTCTACTTGTAAGGTAACGTGTTGAATTTTGAACTTATCTGCTAATACTTGATTAATTTGTTGGTATTCTTGATCAGACAAACCATCGTCAGGCATAACCAAATGCGCTGTTAGTGCTGTTTCTTGTGTACTTAAACCCCAAATATGTAAATCATGTACCGCTTTAACGCGCGGCAATTTTTTTAAATAATTAATGACGGCTTCTTGATCAACGCCATAAGGAACCGCCCCCAAAATTAACTCCACAGAACGGCGTAATAAATTCCAGCTTGCTAAAGAAATAATGCCGACTATGACTAAACCAACAAGGGGATCCACCCAAAGCCATCCTGTAAACCAAATAACGGCGCCGGCTACTACAACGCCGAAAGCAATTAATGCATCATAGACTAAATGTAAAAATGCACTTTTAATATTAAGATCTGATAATCGTTGTTTCATAAATAACAATGCTGTACCAGCATTAATGAATATACCAATAAAGGCAACAATTATTACAATAGTTTCATTGATAGCAACAGGGTTTTTGAGCTTATTTATCGATTCATAAACAATAAGTGCTGAGGTAAAAACCAAAAGTAACGCATTAGCCAATGCGGCTAAAATAGTTAATTTTTTATAGCCATAACTGTAGCGCTGTGTAGAACGTCTTTTTGCCAAATGGCTCGCCCCCCAAGACATCAATAAGCCCAAAACGTCCCCAAAATTATGGACCGCATCAGAAAGCAGACTCATAGAATGCGCAATAAAAGCATAAATGACTTCAGCCACTACAAAGCCTAAATTTAGCAATACAGCCAAAGCAAAACTTAGGTTCAAAGTCACAGCAAACGAAGTGTGATGATGATGTGACTGCACCATCGTTTTTAACCCTTTACCACTTCAACATTTTTGTCTTTTGGAAGAACAAAATGAAATGTCTCCGGCGTTAAATTAGGATTTAGCTTTACCTGATAAAAATCAATGACAGTTTGCTGGCCCAATTTATCTAACAAACGCATTTCACGTAACCTATTTTGTTGAAAAATTAACGTTATCGATTGAAATAGTGAATTTTTATCTTTAGGAATCAAATAAAAACCTTGTACATCCATTAAAATATTTACATTAAAGTTTTGTGTTATATTTTTTGGCGAATCACTTAATAAAGCCGCTGGAGAATCTACTCCCGTCATTTTCTGTTTTTGAATCATGACTTGTTGTAAGTCAATATCATAAAACCAAATACGTTTACCATCTGCTATCAATAATTGTCTATTCGGCTGATTAACCTCCCAACGAAAACGCCCAGGCCGTTGTAAAACCATTTGGCCACTAGTTTTCTGTAAGATTTTTCCCCTACCATCCATTACAGTTTGTGTAAAGTTAGCCTGTAAATTTTGTAAACGATTTAATAGCTTTGCTAACTCATCGGATGCTGAATCTGCCCATAGGACATGGAAAGGTACTATTAAAAAAAGGAGAAATATCTTTAAGTGATAAAGTGATTTCATAACTATAAAATGTTGAAAAATGGTACTTTGACCCTACCGAATCGGCTATCTGCCGTCAAGCAAAGTTTTATAGTCAATTAAAGAAGAAAAATCATTTAGGTTAATTTGTTTTAGGTATGGGAATATTCCTAAGCAAGGTATAGGCAATGAAGCTTTAAGAAACTTAACATTCTCTTCAACATATGCCATATCAGAGTCCATTTGATTAGCAAACCACCCTGCCACCGGAAGATTGCGTTGCTGCAGATAATTCCAGCTTAATAAAGCCTGGTTTAAACAGCCTAAACGTAAGCCCACCACAAAGATGATAGGGAAACCCATCGCTTGAACCAAATCAGGCAATAATTCCTGTTCATTTATAGGAACACAAACACCGCCTGCGCCTTCAATAATATAATAATCCGCAGGATAATTTAACGAGAGCTGACAAGCTTCCATCACAGCCGAAACAGTAAGGCGGTAATTTATTTGAGCAGCAGCAATATGCGGAGCTATCGGTTCTGCAAAACAAAAAGGATTGACCTGCTGGTAAGGTAAGAAAATACTAGCTGCTTTTTGCAAGCATAGTGCATCGTCATTTCTCAAACCTTCCATTGTCAAGTTTGAGCCGCTAGCAATCGGTTTTAATCCGATTGTGGAATAACCTTTGGTTTTTAATCCGATTAATAAACTCGTTGCAACAAGTGTTTTTCCAACACCCGTATCTGTGCCTAAAATAAAAAAACCTTTATTTACCATTCTTTGCTTTTATTAATATTAAGATGGGTTTAACTTTTTCTACGCCCGCCAATCGCATTAATCGGTATTTTTACTTCTTGCGCACTTTGATCTGCTTCAACAACTTTCTCTAGAGCAGCCCAGGCATGACCATAGATAATCTCCCAGGTAGCTGGTAGTTTCCCAGTCGCATTGCGGAAAGCCTCATAAGATTGAATCAATGTTTGTAAAGATTTTTTAGAGGTTAAACCACGATGCCTATCTATAGAAAGATTTTGTACTCCAAGCGACTTGAGATCTTTCATTAAAGAAAACGTATCTGCATACAATAAGGTAAAGTAATCTACATCCATGACCGGATCAGAAAAAGCTACTTGGAGCAATGCATCGCCTAAATCATGCATATCGGGAAATATGTGAACGTGCGGATTCGCATCTACTTGAGCCCAGCAATAGCGCAATTCTTTTAACGTATCTGCACCTACTATTGAAAATAGTAATAAACCACCAGGCTTTAAGATGCGATGAAGCTCATTAAGTGTCGCCGAGAAATCGGTACTCCAGTGTAACATCAAATTAGAATAAATTAATTCAAAACTATGATCCCGAAAAGGCAAGGACTCAGCTTGACCGCCTAACCAATGGAGTTTAGAAAATTTATCTTTTTGTTCTTTAGATTGAGCTTGCTTTAGCATTCCCTCTGATTTATCAAAACCAACTATTTCAGCCATGGGGTAAGCTTCTCTTAAAAAAGAAGAAAAATAGCCCGTACCACAACCCAAATCTAAAATAGTATGTGGTTGAAGGCGAATCCCCTTTAAACGCTCCAACAAAGCACTTCCTACAGTGCGTTGTAATACCGCTACTTTATCGTAGGTATGGGCTGCTTTATTAAAACGAAAAGCAATCTTTTTTTCATCAAGTTGATTTAACATGCATTTTTAGCGATTTTAAACCCATCGCTATTTGTTCTAATAATTTATCAATCTCTTTTTCTAAGTGCAAAGCACTCAAACTTATGCGCAAGCGCGATGTTTTTTTCGGAACCGTTGGTGGACGAATAGCATTCACTAAAAATCCATTTTGCCATAAATAGGCAGCCAATTTCATGGCTTGCTCTGGCTCCCCAATCAAGAGGGGCTGAATCGGAGTTTGGGATGGCAAGATGGGTAATTCTAACTGACGAGCTACCTGCTTAAAATAGTCAATTAGATGACATAGCTTTTCTCTACGCCAACTTTCTGTCTGTAACAATAGTAAACTGGTATGCGTCGCTTTAGCAACAGCTGGAGGCAAAGCGGTTGTATACATATAAGGGCGTGAAAATTGAATTAAGTTTTCTATCATCACTTCGCTGCCCACTGCAAATCCACCAAAACTCCCTAAAGCCTTACCAAATCCACCGGATAAAATATCGGGTTTTAAACCAAAATGTTCGCTAATCCCTCTACCTGTTTTACCTAATATACCCAGTCCATGGGCATCGTCCACTAACAATATACCTGAGTACTTTTTTGCTGTTTTAATGAGATCCGGTAATTCAGCTAAATCTCCATCCATACTAAATACGCCATCGGTAGCAATAAATGGCCGTCCTATTTGTGATCGATTTAGCTGTTCTTCTAAGCTCAAAATAGAACGATGGCGATAACGTTTAAAGGACGCACGACAAAGTTTTGCGGCATCGACTAGAGAAGCATGATTCAGTTTATCACCAAATACGCTATCATATCGAGTTATTAAGGCCGTTAAAATGCTCAAATTAGCCATATAACCGGTAGAAAATACCAATGCGCGAGGATAGCCTGTAAACTCGGCCAACGCTTCCTCCAGCTCACAATGGATGTGACTATAGGCACCTAGAAAATGGGATGAGCCACTACCCAATCCATATTCATCGGCTGTTTGTTTAAACGTCTTGATAACATCGGGATGTTGTGCCAATCCTAAATAGTCATTCGAACAAAAAGAAACGAGATTTTTTCCCTCACAAATCTTATGTACGCCAGAAACATGCCGTAAAACAGATCGCGCTCGATAAAGCCCTGCCGCTTTATATCGTGTTAAAACAGATTCGAAACTTAATGACATGCACTCAATTCAGTATCTACAAGCACTGGGATTAAACCTAGTTTTTCTAACAAAGCGCGATCTTGATTAGGCGCAACGTTAGCAGTTGTTAATAATTTTTCACCATAATGAATTGAATTTGCACCTGAGAAAAAACAAAGCGCTTGCGTCTCCTCACTCAAACTATCACGCCCCGCTGACAACCGCAGCATGCTAAAAGGCAATATAATACGTGCCGTGGCAACCATACGAATAAATTCAAAAGAGTCAACCGCAGGCTTATTAGATAAAGGTGTACCAGGAATGGGAATTAATTTATTTAAGGTTACGCTCTTAGGATGTTCCGGTAAGTTAGCTAATTGCTGTAATAAGCCTATTCGATCTTCTCGTGTTTCACCCATACCGATGATACCGCCACAACAAACCTTAATTCCCGCTGCACGCACTTGCTCTAAGGTTTGCAAGCGTTCTTCGTAGGTCCTTGTTGAGATGATAGTTTTGTAATATTCCGGTGATGTATCTAAGTTATGATTATAATAATCTAATCCTGCTTCCGCTAATTGATTGGCTTGTTCTTTCGTTAACATCCCTAGGGTAGCACAAGCTTCTAATTCTAAGGCCTTGATAGCCGCAATCATATCCAGTATGTCGGCAAATTCTTTTTTTGGCGGGCTACGCCAAGCCGCCGCAATACAAAAACGGCCTGCACCTTGTTCTTTCGCCTTTTCTGCAGCCACTTTTACTTGTTCTAAAGACATTAACGGCTCTTTTTTTAAACCTGTATTATAATGACCACTTTGCGGGCAATAAGCGCAATCTTCAGGACAAAGACCCGTTTTTACATTAAGTAATGTGCTTATTTGAACGGTATTAGGGTGAAAAGCTCGACGATGAGTCGATTGGGCAAGATAAATTAAATCATTAAAAGGTTTTTCAAACAGTGATTGAATTTCCTCTTTCAGCCAATCATGACGAACAACTACGCTTAACATAACAGTTTTTTTACGATTAGAAAAATAGCAACATAAAATGAATACTTTTACTTGTCAACTCACCACTACATCAGCTGCATAATACCTATTCTATACTCACAGCAATTGAATTTTCGGCGAGTGTCGCGAAATTGGAAGCTGAGTGGCAACATAATAGAAAATTCAAGTGCGAAAGGTATAAAAATCTAACTTAAAGGGTAACCCATGCTGCAAAAAAACTAATTCCGGCCACCAAGGCAACAATAAACCAACTAAATTTATCTGTCACAGTAAACACAACCGGATCATCATAAATTTTTCCTTGTTGTGCAAAATACCACCATCGTTTAAGCCAAATAAACAAACAAGGGCAAATCAACCACAGTAAAAAAGGACTTTTGTAAATAAGTAGAACTTTTTTTGAGTGAATATAGGAAGTAAAAGTTAAAATAGATAAGTACATACTCGTTTGACCTAAAACAACAAGCCTTCTACTATCCATTAACTGGTAAGCGCGGCCAACAATAGAAGTTTTATTTTCTAATTGAGCGTTATAAAGTTCCGAATAACGCTTAAGTATAGCCAAGCTAAAAAACAGAAACAAAACAAAAATAATCAGCCATAAAGAATAACCATTTTCCACAAGTGCCATACCTGAAAACACGCGCAGGGAATATAAAATCGCCAATAAAGCAACATCTAACCATTTTTTTTGCTTTATAAAAACCGAGTACAACAAGGTTAGCAAATAATAGACGATAGCACTTAGTAAAAAATTTAATGGTAAATAAAACGAAATAGTCAGCGCAATCAGTAATAAACAAGGCGCAAGAATAAACCCAATACAGAGCGGAAGCTCGCCAGAAGCAAAAGGCCGTTTTTGCTTTTTACTATGTTGTTTGTCTTTTTCCAGATCAACGAGATCGTTAATAACGTAAGCGCTAGAAGCTAATAAACAAAAAACAAAAAAACCAATAAAGCTATTTTTTAAAGAGGTCCCATTAAAATAATGATGCCCTACTAACAGAGGAATAAACAATAAAAAGTTTTTTGCAATGTGGTAAGGACGCATTGCTCTAAAACTTGCTTTTATATAAGCTATGTACTTATTTTTTTTATTTGGCACAACCATTTCTCTCGATTTTTATTTTTCAACTCAACCTTTTACCCTATTTTTTTATGAATTCAATTATCGATCGCGATCTAAAGCATATTTGGCATCCCTGTTCCCAGATGAAAGATTATCGCACCTTTCCACCCCTAGTAGTAAATAAAGCCTACGGCTCTTTTATTGAATTAGAGAATGGACAGCGGATAATTGATGCCATTTCTAGTTGGTGGTGTAAATCACTGGGCCACAATCATCCGCGTCTGAAAAAAGCGCTTTATGCGCAGATAGAGCGATTTGAGCATGTAATTTTTGCAAACAGCACTCATGATATTATCGTACAGCTGTCAGAAAAATTAGCAGCCCTTTGCACGGGACTCGATAAAGTCTTTTACGCCAGTGAAGGCTCATCTGCCGTTGAAATAGCACTTAAAATGGCATTACATGCGCAGAAAATTAATGGTTTTTCCGAACGTACTCAATTTACTGCATTACAAAATAGCTATCATGGCGAAACTTTTATGGCTTTAGGCCTCAGCGATCTAGGACTGTACCGAAAACCTTATGAAGCGCAACTGATAAAACCTAGATTTATTAGCAATATACCCTATGTTTCTTCACGTGCAGATCCTTTATGGAAGGATTGTTCCAGCTACTGGCCATCTATTGAAAATCAACTGGAACAACAAGCTTCGAGCCTTGCCGCTATTATTGTTGAGCCCATTGTCCAAGGAGCAGGGGGCATGTTGCTTTATAGCCAAGACTTTTTATTGAGACTACGCAAATGGACGCAGATGCATGGCATTTATCTTGTTGCTGATGAAATCATGACGGGTTTAGGGAGAACGGGATTGGCCTTAGCATGTGAACATGCAGAAATACGGCCAGATTTTATTTGTTTAAGTAAAGGTTTAACTTCAGGTTGGTTAGCTATGAGTGCGGTATTAACTAGCACAGAAATTTTTAATCTTTTTTACGATGACTATTCTATAGAAAAAAATTTTTTACATTCGCATACCTTTAGCGGCAACGCTTTAGCTGCTGCTGTAGCTTTGGAATGCTTAACGATTTTAGAAGATGAAAATATCTATGAGCAGGCTAGATCAAAAGAAACCGTTTTAAAAAAACTAATGGAAGAAGTAGCCGTTAAAACCGGAAAATTAATTAATATTCGCGCTATTGGGGCCATTGTTGCGGCGGATCTTATTGTAACAACTGAGAAAAAAAATGAACGTGTGGGCTATCGAATATTTCAAGAAGCAGTAAAAATGGGCGCTTGGTTACGCCCATTAGGTAACACTATTTATTGGTTACCGCCTTTGAATACTCATATAGGTACTCTAGAAGTCTTAAAAAATATTACTATTCAATCGATTAACAAAACAGTTTGAATTTGAAAGGAAATACTAGCTTATGAAAAAACTTATACATTCATATCAAGTTTCTCTAGGAAATTCCCACTAATAAATTTAAAAATTTCAACAACTTAGGTTGGACTCCTTGCTAAAGAAACATCTGATTCAATACGCTTCTCTCGATTACGCCAAACATACCAAACAAGAAACACTCCAGCTATTTTGGCTAACGATAAAATCGTAACACCTAGCCAATTAAACTGATGGATAATCGCTAAAAATACACCGCTATCTACGGGAGAGCTAAGACTTGCAGACCAAAGAATCCGTTGCGAAAGGGGTCGACGAGTAAACGTATAAACTGCCCAATCAATAAATTCAGCGATTAGAAATGCGCTCATACTAGCAATGGCCATTGCCTTGCTCGCCAAACCATAACTTAGAATACTGCCGATAAACATAGCAAATATAACTTTATGTTGTAGTTCTCGTTGAGCAAAATCACGCAGTACGTAAACAACTCCTACGGTCCAGTCCATAGGAGATACTTCAGAACCAAAAACAGTTGTAAATGGAATATAAGTGAATAGCGTATTTAATAAAACAATTAAAACAATATACGTTAGACTATATTTATACTTTATAAGTAATTTAATTATTTTTTTTAACATTATTTGCACTAGATTATTTTAATTATCGTATAATAAACTTGCGGAAAATCCTTGGTCCTCCATAATTTTCCGCAACGCCTTTAATCCCTCTACTTGAATTTGACGAACCCGTTCTCGCGTTAAGCCAATAACCTCACCCACTTCTTCCAAAGTCATGCGATCACAGCCCAATAAGCCGTAACGTCTTGCTATTACTTCACGTTGATTTGTAGTTAATTCTTTTAACCAATTTTCCAATCTTTTACGTAAATTTTCATCCTCTAATATATGTTCTGGATCGTTTTCATGATTATCTGATAAAGTTTCTAATAGAGGTTTATCCGTTTCGCTACTTGCCGGCGCATCGACGGAAGTGATGTGTTCGTTTAAACCCAACATTCTTTCCACTTCTTCAAAAGGCCTATCCAACCACTTAGCAATTTCATCAGCAGTAGGTTTATGATCAAGCTTCTGTGTAAGCTCTCTAGCGGCTTGTAAATATACGTTTAACTCTTTAACGACGTGAATAGGTAATCTAACGGTACGTGCTTGATTCATAATAGCTCGCTCAATAGCTTGACGAACCCACCAAACCGCGTAAGTAGAAAAACGAAATCCTCTTTCTGGATCAAATTTCTCTACCGCGTGCATTAACCCTAAATTACCTTCTTCTATTAAATCTAAAAATTGTAGGCCACGATTATTATAATGGCGTGCAACTTTTACGACTAAGCGTAAATTACTTTCTATCATTCGTTTACGTGCTGCTTGGTCTCCTTTACCAATCAAACGCGCATAATAAACCTCTTCTTCTGCCGTCAATAAAGGCGAAAAACCTATTTCATTTAAGTATAATTGCGTTGCGCCTAGCGCTTCATCTCGCCTTGCATATTTTGGAATAACCGGCGTTTCAACTTCTGTTTCTGCAATAATCTCCCGGTTGACTAAGAATTCTTCTGGCTTATTTTCAAACACTTCCATCGAAGGTTTAGTCTTATTTTTGGGTACCTCTTTCGTCTTACTCCCTCTCGCATTACGCATAGTTAATCTCCCTATAACCTAAAATAAGAGTTAGCAATTTTTACACAAAAAAATAACTAAATTTTTCCGTTAAGCTTATTATTTTAAATATGGTCAGCCGTTTTAAAAACCTAAGGCATAAGCTTCAGATAAATAAATAAGGCTATAGCAAATAATAGAATAAACCAAGAGGCTCGATCGACATAACGTCGCAATAATTTATCTATATGCACGCCACTCCATCGAATAAGTAGTGCCACTAAAAAAAATCGTCCGCCTCTGCCTACTAATGAGCCCAAGATAAAGGGTAATAACGCAACATGCAAGGTTCCCGCCGCAATAGTAAATAATTTGTAAGGAAGTGGAGTAAATCCAGCTAAAAGCAGTATCCAAAAATTCCAGGTTTTAAACCCTTCCTCAATTTGTTGGTAGATAGCTTGATATCCAAACTGTATAATGTACGGGTAAATCCAATCAAAAGCGATTGTTCCTATCCAATAACCAAAAAGGCCGCCTAATACTGAAGCCAACGTGGTTAATAAGGCATAACGCAAAGCACATTGTGGCTGTGCTAATACCATGGGGGCTAACATAACATCTGGAGGAATAGGAAAAAAAGAAGACTCGGCGAAACTTAATGCAAATAGATAATAGGGGGCCTGTTTATACCTAGACCATGAGAGAACTTTGTCATATAACTTTGAAAAAAATTTCATTTATTCGCCGTAATGGCTACAACCCAATCTTCTAGCTGATCGCGCACAGAATGATGCGTTAAATCTAATTGTAAAGGGGTAATACTAACTTGCAGATGGCCTAAGGCATAAAAATCAGTACCTTGTCCTGCGTCATCTTCTTTGCCTGATGTCCCTATCCAATAAATCGTGCGACCGCGAGGATCTTTGCTCGGCAGCATTCTATCTGCAGTATGGCGCGTACCTAAACGAGTCACTGTAAATCCTCTTAAATCCTCAAAAGCAACGTCAGGGATATTAACATTTAAAATGGTTTTAGCAGGAATGGGCTTTTTATATAATAGTTGCACCAGCTGCTTGGCAACTTCAGCCGCTGTAGAAAAATATAAAGGCTCACATCCTGCTATCGAAAAAGCAATTGCTGGAATGCCTAAAAATCGACCTTCCATAGCAGCAGCAACAGTCCCTGAATAAAAAACATCGTTTCCTAAATTAGAACCCGCATTGATTCCAGATACCACAAGATCTGGCATTTCATCTTTTTCAAGCAATCCTGTTAAAGCTAAATGAACACAATCTGTTGGCGTTCCTTGAACACTAAACACTTTCTTTTCTATCTCCCTTACCCTTAATGGATTTTGTAAAGTTAATGAATTACTGGCGCCACTGCGATCGCGATCCGGAGCTACCACTGTAACCTCTGCAATTTGCCGCAGCGCCGTAGCTAAAAAATTTATGCCCGCCGCATGCACGCCGTCGTCATTACTAATTAAAACTTTCATTTAAATAACCCACGTATCCCTTATATCGCGATAGGGAGCTTCCAAAAAGGGGACATCGCGCTTCTTCCCCTGAGAGGCCACATAAGTGTGCTTAGCCGTCTAATCGGCTATAGTCTGGAAACTAACGTTGCACTTGCAGAAAATTTGGCAAGAACAGGTAAAGCAATTAAAACCAAACCAAAAATCAATAAAGTAACAAATCGACTGATAGGAATTTGAGAAGGATTATTTCTATAATTTTTATACTGAATAAGCGCACCAAACAATAAAGCAATTCCTATTGCCAAACTCATATTATACAATGCAGAAGTTAATACTGACATCGGTAGCATGAGTTTATCAGATAAATCGCCAAGCGATTCAGAAAGTGCGTAGGCATTTGCAGACGTAAAAAAAACTAAGCCAATTATTTTTTTCATAAAATAAACTATTTTAATTTAGTTGAAGTTTCTATTTTTCGAGCTAATAACTACAATTCCATCGAAAATCCTTTTCTTTATCAATTCTTATCCTACCTGTTGCACTCACTCTAATTAACCACATCGTTTCTTTGGATAATACCTTAACACAAATCACAAAACTGCCATTATGCCCACCTGCTGATCCATCAGGGTTTAATTGTAAATATTTACGGCCACCGGAACCGTGCCATTCTAAAAATTCATTTTTAGTTAAGGCGGGATGCACATACAATATATTTTTTTTCAAGGGGTGTATTGTATATCGACCAAAAAAGATGATCCAACCCTCCTGCCATTGTCCTTCACAAGTTTTACCATTTCTACTTTTACAGAGAATAATAATTCTGTGTCGCTTTATAGCCTCACTTCGCGCATAATTGATTGCCGATGCCGTCCGCTCCGTTAAAGCTAACAACCGAACTTCAATAATAAAATGCCTATAAGAAGGAAACGCTAAACCTAGTAAAATACTTGATAATACCAATGTAAATAGTAAATCGATTAAACTAAATCCATTTGTTTCTATTAGCTTCCTTGATTGAGTTGTTTGTTTATACACTGCATATCCTGCCATGCTTTTCTTTTTTCTCGTGGCGAACGAAGTAAATACGCAGGGTGGTAAGTCACCAATAAAGGAATTTTATCAACTCCATAATAAAATAATTTCCCACGCAAATTTGCCATTACTGCGTTACTATCCAATAAAAAGTGTGCCGCAATTCGGCCTACCGCTAAAATTAACTTAGGTTTAATAAGACTAATCTGTCTTAAAAGAAAGGGGGTACATGCTTTCACCTCTATAGGAGATGGATCACGATTATTAGGAGGGCGGGACTTTAAAATATTTGCGATATAAATATCCTCTCGCTTTAAACCGATAGATAACAGCATGTTTGTCAATAGCTGGCCGCCTCGACCTACGAAAGGTTCTCCTTGTTTATCCTCATTTGCACCAGGCGCTTCGCCAATAACCAACAAGTCCGCGTTAGGATTGCCTACACCAAATACCGGATTAGTACGCGTTTTATAAAGTGTACAGGCTTGGCAGTGCGTAACTTCTTTTCTTAACTCTTCCCAATTCAGCGTGGCGATTTTTTCCTCGCGCGTCATATTATTTTTTTTAGGGGCATCCTTTGTGTTAATTTGCTCCATTGGTTTTTTCGCCTCTCTAGAAAACCAGACTTGAATACCCATTTCTTTTAAATAACTTAGTTGTTTTCTATCTCTCATCTGGTCGAAAAATCTCGCTTTTCTCAAAAAATATACGTAAAAATTATTTGCTGTTACACAAGTAAACAATTGAGTTTTTTCCTACATAAGCCTTGCAATAACGTGCCCCTTTTATTTTTTTCGGTAAAAAATATTCCCCTGGTTTACAAACTCCGCGGAAATAACTCCATTCTTCGCAATAACTATGATCGTGAAACAAGCAAATTCCCGATAAGTCCCCTGTAACATTAAGGGTTCCACCATGGTTGATACAATAAACTGAGGCAGGATTCGGCAAGGCATAAGAAGAGTTTATTAAGAATAGCGCTACTAGAACTAAGAATCGTTTCATGGTAAACCTATTTACCCATTACTTTAAATGCTTTTAAAATATAATTTTAGCAGAAATAGCGGTTAATATCTGATTTTTTATGCCAATAAATCAAACTGTCATAAGACCTTTACGGTCAGCCGAATACAATAGCGTTTATCAAGCCATGCGCTCATTTACTGACAATCGTTTAACTGAAACTCCGGACGAAATTTGGTTAATTGAACATGATCCAGTCTATACTTTAGGACAATCTGCAAAACTGGAGCATATTTTTAACCCAGGCAACATCCCGCTGCAAAAAACAGACAGGGGGGGGCAAGTCACTTATCATGGCCCAGGCCAGCTTGTTGTCTACCCTCTTCTTAATCTTCACCGTTTAAACCTAAACGTACGTACCCTCGTTACACTACTTGAACAAACGGTTATCGATTTTCTTGCGGATTATTCTATTCATGCACAGGCCAGAAAAGACGCGCCGGGTGTTTATGTCAATGGCGCAAAAATAGCATCGATTGGTCTTCGTATTCGCCGTGGTTTCTGCTATCACGGCATTGCCTTTAATGTTGCAATGGACCTAAAACCATTCTTGGGAATTAACCCCTGTGGATTTAGCCAATTGGCCATCACGCAGCTTTCTGATTTAGGCGGCCCAAGTAACCTAGAAATGGTAGCAGACGTTTTTAGCAAGCAACTACAAAATAAACTAACTTTACAAAGATAAGTTTGTAAAACTAATTCGGTTATAGCAAGAGGCGTCTTTAATTGTGCCAGGATGAAGCAAAAATCGTTATTTTTCGAGCAGCATAACGGAGCATATTGGGCGTATGTGAGTAACACGACACAGAAAAATAACGCCTTTTATCCATCATCGTGCAATTAAAAGCACCCTCTTAATACTCTATGTTAGAATTATCCCTTTATTAATAAAACCTCGTAAACATGGAAACCCTTGATCCCAGACAAAAACAACGTGGCGCTGCAAAAATGGCCCGTATTCCCATAAAAATTGAACCGACTGAACCTCTACGTAAACCAGAGTGGATACGCATTAAACTCGCCACAACCCCTGCCGTCGATCAGCTTAAAAATATGCTGCGGGAAAATCGTCTTTACACCGTATGTGAAGAAGCCTCTTGCCCCAATCTAAGTGAATGCTTTAGTCATGGCACGGCAACCTTTATGATTATGGGCGACAAATGTACGAGACGCTGCACATTCTGTGATGTAGGCCACGGTCGGCCCGATCCACTTGATCCCGACGAACCCGCGAATCTCGCTAAAACTGTCAAACAAATGGGACTACGTTACGTAGTTATTACCTCAGTTGATCGAGATGATTTAAGAGACGGTGGCGCAGGTCACTTTACAGCTTGCCTCCAAGCTTTGCGAAGCGCCTGTCCTTCTCTAACTATAGAGGTGCTTGTTCCTGACTTTAGAGGGCGGATGGAAATTGCTTTAAATGCTATTTCTCCTTCATTACCGGATGTTTTTAACCATAATATTGAAACCATTCGGCGATTATACAAGCAGGCGCGTCCTGGATCCGACTTTAATTGGTCATTAGCTTTATTATTGGAATTTAAAAAACGCTTTCCGGGTATACCCACAAAATCAGGGCTTATGTTAGGGTTAGGTGAAACTCTAGAAGAGGTCAAAGAAGTCATGCACGATTTACGAAAACATAAAGTTGATATGATTACTTTAGGTCAATATCTTGCTCCAAGTCGACATCATTTTCCTGTGGCTCGTTACGTTACCCCGCAAGAATTCAAAGATCTCGGTGAGTTAGCCAAAGAAATGGGTTTCACGCGTGTTGCCAGCGGCCCATTGGTACGCTCTTCATACCATGCCGATAAACAAGCGGCTGGAGAGAATGTGGCCTAATGACACTTCTCGATATCAAACCTTTTTTTGATTGGCTGCAAATTCATCCTCTTTTGGCAGGGATGATCACGTACTTAATTGCTTTTTTTGAATGTTTAATGTTCTTAGGGCTCTTGATTCCTGGCACTGTCTTTATGACTGCGATTGGCACCTTAATTGGAATTGGTGTTTTACCCTTTATAAGCATTACTTTATGGGCAATTGCCGGCGCTATTACAGGTGATGTTTTAAGCTTTTGGGTAGGACGACATTATTATGAATACACTACCACTTTTTGGCTATTCCGCCGTTATCCACAGCTACTAAAAAAAGGCGAAGCCTTTTTCGATAGGCATGGCGGAAAAAGTATTTTTGTTGGGCGTTTTATAGGGCCAATTCGCGCCGTGTTACCTTTTATTGCTGGCATGGTTCATATGCCTTGTCGTCAATTTTTTATTGCTGATATTATCTCTGCTATCGCCTGGGCACCTATTTACATGTTACCTGGCATACTGCTAGGCCAAGCGTCACAACAATTGCCGCCAGAAGTGGCAACAAAACTTATTTTATTTGTCGTCTTACTCTTATTATTTTTCTGGTTAATTTATTCCCTAATTAAATCCTGTTATGCGTGGTTTAGCCGCTTGCTCGATAAACAAGTTGCCTATTTATGGCGATTCACCCGTAATCATCCTCGATTGGGATCACTTTCTTCATTTTTAACGGATCCTCATACGCCACAATCTCATACACAATTGGCGCTTGCTTTGCTCTGCATTTTTTCTTTTATTGGGTTTTTATTGCTAGCTTTTAGTGTAGCTCACCACGGGATAGTCACCTATTTTAATGAACCTGTTTATTATCTAATGCGAAGTTTTCGTCAACTCACAATGGATAAATTTCTTGTTGTGATGACCGAACTTAGTCCTCGAATATTATTTGGTTTCTGGGCCATTATCTTGGCCGTTTTATTAATTAAACGAAATTTTTGGGCGAGTTTACATTGGGGACTTCTTGGACTTTTAAGTTTTGGGTTAGGGGATATCTTTAAAGCTATTATGCATATACCTCGTCCTACTGGTTTGGTACAAACACCACCAGGTGCTTCATTTCCTAGCGGACACACAGTAAGTAGTGTTTCAATATTAGGCTTCTTTGCCATACTAACTGCATTAGAGCATCCTAAAAAATGGCTGCGAATATTGATTTATAGTTCCTCAACATTAGTCATTTTTTTAATTTTATTTTCTCGAGTTTACTTAACAGCCCATTGGTTAAGCGATATTTTAGGTGGAATTTTACTTGGTATCAGCATTATTACCGGCTTAACATTTTCTTATCGACGAAAAAAACAGAATAATGCACCTTCAATTGCAAAACTTGGAGCAATTGGCTTAGTCATTCTCCTGGTATTATGGGGGGCCAACCTTCTTCACGAATACCGACAACAACTGCAAAACTATCAACTTTATTCACCACCTATTCCAACACTTGATATGAAAAACTGGTGGTTACAAACTAAACAACAAAAACCTATTTACCGTATGAACCGTTTTGGTCAGTCGGTAGAAGTTTTAAATATTCAATGGGCTGATAAACTTTCAAGCATTCGACATAACTTAGAAAAACGCGGTTGGCACCTCCTTCCAAAAACTCGATTGCTAACAACAATTTACCACTTAAGTTTGCGTCAACATGATCCGGCTATCCCTTTATTTATTTCAGCCAATGCTGGAAAGAAGCCGGCTTTAACAATGGCTAAATACTTTCCAAAGACACATAATTTATTGATTTTAAAACTTTGGAGCGCACCAACACACTTTAGTAATAGTACTCCGTTATGGTTAGGACTTGTTCATTACCAAAAAACATGGCGCTTGCAATTTCAGCCTCTAAAAAAATCACATTCTTACTTAATGCCTGCTGATAAGCTATTACAAAAAGACCTGCAACATTATCAAGTAAAAAGCTCCCTTTACCCAAATATTACGATTCTCTTTATTAAAACCTGAATCCTTTTTACGATTTTTTCGCGGGATTCACACGAGAAAGTAAATTTATTGAAAGCTTTTTGCAATAAAAAAATTATCTTGTAAACTTTTTTATGTATAAACAAGAATATTGAAAATAAAAAACTCTGCATCGAAGAAAATTTTCAACAATTAATAATAAATCGTTTTCCATCTTCTAGCCGCAGTGCAGTAAGACAAATACCCCATACACAACCTGTATCTAAAGCAATAATATCAGGATTGCCCGTTTTACCAGCTAATGCAGCCCAATGCCCAAATAAGATTTTTAAACCTTTACTACGTCGATTAGGTACTTTAAACCAAGGAAAATAACCCTTTTTTGTAATTTTCCCTTTAGCATTAAGATATAAATTTCCTTCTGCATCACAAAAGCGTAATCGTGTTAAACAATTAGAAATCACTCGCAATCTATCCCAACCTTTAAGATTATCATTCCATTGGCTCGGCACATCTCCATACATATGCTCAAAAAAATCAGAATAATGTTCGCTTCGCAACATAGCCTCAAGCTCATGAGCGCATTGCAACGCCTTATACAGATCCCACTGTGGCGGTAAGCCGGCATGCAATAATATAATGTCAAATACTTCATCATGATACAATAAAGGCCTATGTCGCAGCCAAGTACCTAGCACGTCTCTATCAGGTGCATTCAAAATGGATTCTAAGGTATCTTGCTTATCTAAACTTGCTTTCCCGTAGAGAACTGATAAAAGATGCAAATCATGATTGCCTAAAACAACCTGACTATATTTTAAGGATTTAACAAAACGAAGAACTTCTAGAGACATAGGACCTCGATTAACTAAATCTCCCGTTAACCAAAGACAATCGCGGTTCGAATTAAAATTAATTTTTTTTAGTAAACGAATAAATGGATCGAAACAACCCTGAATATCTCCTATGACATAGGTTGCCATCTAAAATCAAGTAGTAAGTCTAGGAAAAATTGAAATATTTGTTATATTTCCTGACAAACCTGCGGATGATCCCTTATGATATAAAGGTTGTGAGGTAAGAAGATAAAGCAAGCCAGTACCTCCTTTAAGAAAACGCTGCGTGGGCATTTTTTTTTCGTTTTCTTCAATAGCTGTTATACCTCCAACGGTTCGATACCTCTTTCCTAAATCACTCATTCCAGACAGTCCGCCTTGAGCTCTATAGCGTTGATCAAGCTCACTAATAGAAATTTGATAAAGTTTAGCAACATCTATAAATTGCCTCTCGATAATTTCGGGATGTTTATAACTCGAATTAGAATTAGCAAACTCGTGGAAAAGTTCTACACGTAAAAAAACTTCTTTTTCACTTACGTGGATTTTAGCATCTTTTTCATTTAAGATGATTCTTCCTTCTTTAATTTCTTTACGTAACCATTGCAAAAACGCTTCTCCTGCCGGATCCACAACCGACATTTTAGCTGCTTTTCGGTAATTCTCTAGTATCTCCATCTCTGCCCGCGGAATCACCGACATAAAAGAAGTCATTGGGATACGATCCTCCTCTCCCGCAAGCAAAGCAAACCAAACTTCAAATACTTCTGGATCACTCGCTATCCAATTAAAACCTTGTTTCCTTACAGATTTAACACCCGCATCCAATATCTGGCGAGCAATCATGGGGGTTATAAACCGACGTAAATCATTAAAGTTTTCTTTAATATAATCAAATTTATAATAATTACCTTGATCTAACATGGAACCTTTATAAGGATCCCACTTTTTAAGAGGATAGGCTTTTTCATGATAAAGCATCACTGTGTATTTTACAGCAATTTTACCTACATCTAAGAATAAAGCCGCAGTAAATGTAGCATAAATCCACAATGCATCATGTTCAGAAATATTAGAAAAATCAGTTTTTTCAGGAAAAAAATAAGCTAAGCATAAAGAAACTGTCCTAGAAGCACGATCTAAACCATGTGTTAAAAACTCTGCTTGTTGTCCAAAAAAATCCCGCTGATCTTCAGGTATGTTTTGCACAAATTCAGCAAATTTTTCTATCGCCGGAAGATATAAATCATCAAAACACCTTGAAAATTTGATTAATGACTTAATGTTACGGACAAATAACTGATTTTCCTTAGTGCCCAATAGATCAGGCGCAACTTTTATAGGATAAATACCAAAAGACTGACTATTTTTATTAGTATTGAGGTTTTGTAGGTGACGCTTTAAGCCCTGAAATAACACCATCATCAACTTCTCGGTAAGCTTTTTTCAACAAACAATTAAGTTGTAAATAAGAAAAATAGTTTTTAAATAGCTAACTCCTTAGCTATTTCGTTCGTAGAGCACATAACACAACACGGAAGCAGAAAGCCTAGGAACATCAAACAATTTTGAGAGATCAACCTAAGCTTTTTTATTAAAACTTTACAAAGTTAAGGTAAATGTCTATACAGTCTAGCACGAAACTGGCAAAATAATAATGCAATACTCTTAAGGTTTTATTATGTCTGAATCATTATCTCGCGGTAGCACTAAGCTTTATTATGAAGTCACTCCGCAAGCGCTACCCCTTTCCTGTCCTTTGCCTACAAATCGCTTATGGGATGCACATCCCAGAGTCTACTTACCTATTGCCAAAACTGGAAAAGTCACCTGCCCTTATTGCGGTACGGAATATTTCTTAAAAAATAATTAATAATTCATGGAGTTTCCTAAAAAAATACTCATTATTAGTCCCGCCTGGCTAGGCGATATTGTTATTGCTCAATCTCTATTTAAATATCTAAAAAAACAGGGGGCAATAACCATTGACATTATAGCCCCTCGCTGGAGTCATGAATTAATCGCTACAATGCCAGAGCTCAACGAAATAATAGATATGCCATTAGGCCATTCCCAACTTCAATTAAGGCGACGCTGGCAAATTGGAAAATTACTAAGGAATAAAAACTACCAACAAGCCATCGTGCTGCCCAATTCTTGGAAATCTGCCATTATTCCCTTTGCTGCAAACATTCCTATACGAACAGGGTGGCGAGGGGAGATGCGCTTTAGATTATTGAATGATTGCAGAACTTTACCCCAAAAAAAACTTCCATTAATGGTACAGCGCTTTTTAGCTTTAGGATCAGTGCCTATTTCCAATAAAGCTATCTCTTGGGAAAACTATAAACCTTATTTAAAAATTGACCCGAAACAAGTAAAAAATACTTTAAAAGTACTTTCATTAGAATTAACAAAAAAACCATTGCTTGCATTATGTCCCGGTGCCGCATTTGGTCCTGCTAAACGTTGGCCAGCTAAATATTTTTCTGAAATAGCTAAATATAAGCTTATGGAAGGATGGACTATCTGTTTATTGGGTTCCAAAAATGACCACGCCATTGGCCAATCTATACAGAAACTAAGCAACAACGCTTGTATTGATTTCATCGGTAAAACTTCATTAATACAAGCGATTGATATTTTATCTCTCGCAACCGTTGTAGTCAGCAACGATTCGGGTTTAATGCACTGTGCGGCTGCCCTAAACCGGCCGCTGATCGCCTTATATGGCTCTAGTAGCGCGGAATTTACCCCTCCTTTAACAAACTCTAAACGCATACTATCACTTAATCTTTCGTGTAGTCCCTGTTTCCAACGAGAATGTCCTCTTGTACATTTTAATTGTTTAAAACAATTAAAACCGAATCAGGTGTTGGTAGCTATTGATGAATTAATAAAAATGGATCAGCTATTTTCCAATACAAAAATTACAAAAAATTCTTCCTAAAAGATCATCTGTCGTAAACTGTCCTGTTATTTCACTGAGGCGATTTTGCGCAATAGAAAGATCTTCTGCTAATAATTCTGGAAATTCACCATTCGTTAATTTATTTAAACCATCTAATATGGCTGATTCAGCTTTTTTCAATGCCGATAAATGTCTAAGTCTAGCACTAAAATTACTTTGTAATCCAGCATCATAACTCACACTCTTTTTTAAATAATCATAAAGTAGTGAAAAACCTTCGCCTGTTTTTACCGACAAACTAATAACGTCAAAATCAAATTCTTGACTTAAATAACTATTTTCACCTGTTATATCAATTTTATTTCTTATCACACTTAGCTTTTCACGTGATAATTCACTAAAAAAATCGAGTTGTCGCAAAGAATCCAAGTCATTTATTGGCACGCTCATGCTATCAACCACATATAAAATACGATCCGCCTTCTCTATTTCAGCTAAACTGCGTTTTATGCCTTGATATTCAATTTCATCTTCTGTACTCCTTAAGCCTGCCGTATCTACAATATGCAGAGGAAGTCCTTCAATAAGTATTTTTTCTCGAATAACATCACGCGTCGTTCCTGCAATAGGCGTTACAATTGCTGAATTTTGTCCTGTTAACTTATTTAATAAACTTGATTTACCCGCATTAGGCGGTCCTACAATAGCAATATGCATTCCTTCTCGTAACAAGGCACCTTGTCTTGCTGTCTTTTGTATGGCTCTTAATTTACATAAAATTAAATTTAATTTTTTTTCAACCTCTGTATCTTTTAAAAAATCAATTGTTTCATCTGAAAAATCTATTGAGGCTTCCAAATACATTCGTAAAGCAATTAATGTTTCAACCATCTCATAGATTTGCTTTGAGAATTCTCCTTGCAAAGAACGTACCGCCGCTTGCGCGGCTTGTTTTGATTCAGCATCAATTAAATCTGAAATCGCTTCAGCCTGAATAAGATCTAATTTACCATTTAAAAAAGCGCGTTCTGAAAATTCACCGGGCCGTGCTAATCGAGCACCTAGTTGTAAAGCGCGCTGCAATAAACAATCGAGTATAACGGGCCCTCCATGTCCTTGTAGTTCTGCAACGTCTTCCCCTGTGAAAGAATGTGGAGTTGGAAAATAAAGCACGAGTCCTTCATCAATCAACGTTTTATCCGCTTCTAAAAACCTCACATATTTAGCGTAACGAGGTTTTGGTAGGTAGCCAATTAAGTCTATAACGATAGCTTGAGTGTGAGGGCCAGAAAGGCGAATAATACCAATCCCGCCTCTACCCGCAGGCGTAGCAATAGCTGCAATCGTATCTTTTCTAAACTGGAAGCTTTTATCTATTTCATTGTCGAACGACTGGCTGCGGTCATCATTTACCCGCATGTAAACCCCCGATCATCTTCAACCGCTTGTCTCGAACTCAAGCAAATTTCCACACTTCGAAAAAGACTTATTTTTTTTACCTCTAACCGATTCATTAGTTTTAACGTTTTTTTAGTTTTTTTTGATTAAACTTTAACTGCATACGCCGCATAATAAACCATTGCTGTAAAATCGATAACGTATTATTAACAACCCAATACAACACTAGCCCGGAGGGAAAATTTAAAAACAGGGCCGTAAAGAAAATAGGCAAAAATTGCATAACTTTTGCTTGTGTAGGATCCGGTGGCGGTGGATTTAAACGCTGCTGAACAAACATCGTAATACCCATTAAAATGGGTAAAATATAATAAGGGTCTTTAGTTGAGAGATCATGAATCCAGAGAATGAAAGGTGCTTGTCGTAGTTCTACACTTTCTAAAAGCATCCAATAAAGTGCAATAAATACTGGAATTTGTATTAAGATAGGCAAACAGCCCCCTAGCGGGTTTACCTTCTCTTCCTTATATAGCTCCATAGTTGCCTGGGTTAACTTCTGTCTATCATCTCCATAACGCTCTTTAAGCGCATTCAACCGGGGTTGTAGGTTACGCATTGCTGCCATTGAACGGTAGCTTTTAGCTGATAAATGATAAAAAGCTAATTTAATGAGTACCGTCACGATAACGATAGACCAACCCCAATTTCCAACTACATGATGAATTTGCTTCAAGAGCCAAAAAAGAGCCATTGAAATAAACCATAAAATCCCATAGTCAACCGTTAAATCGAGGTGTGGTGCGACCGCTTTTAGACGGTCCATACTTTCCGGTCCCAGATAAAGTTTGGCCTGACTGGTATATTGTTTTCCTGGTTCTACCTGAAACGCATTACCTAACATCCCAAGTGTATAGATGTTATCCTTTCCATAGCTGTAAAAATGATAAGAGCCGCTAGGAGGAACCCAGGCACTGATAAAATAATGCTGTAACATGGCAATCCACCCATTTTTTGTCGCAATGGAAATTTCTTCCCCCATTTTATCAAAACTCACTTTTTGATAGGGTTTTTCTTGGGTAGAAATAGCGCCGCCTATATAGGAACTGATATTAAATAAACTACGCGGTGGAATGCGTTTTTTCTGTTGAAACTGTGTATAAAGCTGTCCTTTCCAAATGGAGTTACTATGGTTTCCAATCTGATAATTAATCGGAATAACATAGTCATCCCTCTTAAAAATAAACTGCTTCTGGATAGCAACATTCCCACAGGTAGTACAAACTAAATTTACATCAAGCTCAGACTGATTAGGCCCTAAATTATAGTTTGTTTGTACGCTTCGATACTGCAATACCTGTTTATTAGGGTCCACTAATCCACTTTGCGCAACATAGTAGCTATCTAGGTTTTTACTAAGCAGTTGAAACGGCTGAGAATCAGAGTCATTGGCACGCTCTGGATATTTTAAAAGATTTGCTTGAACTATATTCCCTCCCTGAGTATCAATTAGAATATTTAACGCGTCTGTCCTTACATGAATAAAGCGTTTTTCACTACCCTTTATACTTTTTTGCCCCTCGCTACCGACAGGGAACTGCGCATGAGGCAACCTATCCATTTCAGCAGCAATTTCCTTTTTCTCGATGGGTGTTGAAGCTTTGACTACCTGGACATTAGGATATTCATTTTGCCATGCGTTCCATAGCATAAATGCTATTAAAAATAAGGCGCCTAATAAAAAAACGCGAGCCAGTTCCATAAGTTAACTCATTGTAGTAGGTGGTTTTAGGGATTTAGGTACGGGATCATAGCCAGCAGCATGCCATGGATGACAGCGAAGTAAGCGTTTTACCGTCATATATAGGCCTACATAACTACCGTGCTGCATAATTGCCAAGTGAGCATATTCTGAACAACTCGGGTAAAACCGACAAGAATAGCCCGTCAGCGGACTGATTAAATAACGATAAACCTGCAACAAAAAGATCAGGCTTTTTTGTAAAAAATCACTAACCTTGACCATTGTTTATCTAAATCACAGGACAAAACTTGTTTATTAAAAAGACACTGACTTTTGACAGCTACAACAATGTCGAAACCAGATAATAAACTCTGATTCAGTCTAAAACTCTCACGAATAACACGTTTAACGCGGTTCCTAGACGCTGCGTTCGGAACTGCTTTTTTTGTAACAGCTAGCCCTAAACGTGCGTAACCCAAAGTATTAGGTTTTGTATATGTAGTTAGGCACCCGTACTTAAGCTTCCTACCTTGCTGAAAAGCTTGTTTAAAATCTTCTGAACGGTTCAGCCGTTTTGACTTTATAAGTCGGTTATTTACTAGCAAATGAAGAAAATGACTATAAATTAAGCTGTTAAACGTAAACGGCCTTTCGCACGCCGTCGTTTAAGTATAAGACGGCCATTTTTAGTTGCCATTCTTGCTCTAAAACCATGTGTTCTTTTTCGCTTAAGGTTACTGGGTTGATAGGTTCTTTTCATATTCTAACTATGCCATCTGTGAAACTATTGTCTTTTAAAGAGGGGTGTATCTTAGGTGACCCTTTTTGGATTGTCAATTCATCTCATACATGGCATGTAGATATTAACCTCAAGTGAGGTTGGCGGGGCTCAAAACCCTCTATTTGAATGAATGCCGGTCAGATTAGAAATCTCTAAAATTTACAAAAAAAGACTTCCATTTAAATATCACCTTAATTCTCATCATGTAATTCAAGGAAAATAGGAAGTTCCTAGGATATATCTCTTGAGCGCGAAGATGTGAATTTTTTCATTTTACAAATCTCAGAACGTTAATTTTGTACTTTGAGTTAACATCTACATTTAATTATTAATATATTTGTTTTAAATAGATAGATGTGATGATAAGGACAGAATAACTCTGTGGATAACTATATATTTCTTATTTTTTTCATAGACTTAACTATAAATTTACGACGGGATAAGCTGCGCATAGCGGTGGACAATTAAAACTCGATTACCTATGTTTTTTATTAAACTGTATTTTTAATCACAGCATACACAAATTTTCTACCGGATATTCACAGTGTTTATAAAATTAACATTGACATAGGCTGACACGATAACTTGCGAAATTTTAAATCTGAAAAATGCAGAATTTCTCTTAATAATATTTATTAGAAGCCAAAATGCAGGTAAATATTGCAAGCTTCTATAAAAAAGATAATCTTTTCTATTAGTGACAAGTTTAGTGACGGCTTCCTAACATTCAATTAACATAGCTTGAGTATTCGAAGATCTAATATTTTTTATCAGTTTCTAAAATCTGTTAAAGGTAGATAAGCTACAAGAATTATGATATGAACTTAGGCCGGTTAAACATTTTATTTAATCTAATAGAGGAATTATTGTGACAATCGCTGTATCAGCTTTCGTTTGGCAAAAATGTTTGGATCTATTACAAAACCACATTTCTCTTCAAGATTTTAATACGTGGATTCGACCTTTGCAGGCAGAGGAAAAAGAAGAGCAGCTAGTATTATGGGCACCTAATCAATTTGTATTGCATTGTGTGAATGAGCGCTTTTTAGTGCATATTAACCAAATTTTGACACAATTGGACGATGTTCCTCCAGAAGTAATTTTAAAAGTAGGTAGTCGTGCTAACCAAGGATCACCCGTATTACGACAACCACAAGAAGTAAAAACACAAACTAAAACAACTAAGTTATCTGGAACGCACATTAATACTAACTTTACATTCGTTAATTTTGTCGAAGGAAAATCAAATCAATTAGCGCGTGCCGCCAGCGTACAAGTCGCTGAAAATCCGGGCGGGGCTTATAACCCATTATTACTTTATGGCGGTGTAGGTTTAGGTAAAACCCATTTGATGCACGCTATTGGAAATTCAATCTTGCATAAAAATCCACAAGCTAAAGTGCTTTATTTGCATTCTGAGCGTTTTGTGGCTGACATGATAAGAGCTTTACAGACTAATACGATTAATGATTTTAAAACTTATTATCGTTCTTTAGATGCTTTATTGATTGATGATATTCAATTTTTTGCTGGAAAAGATCGTTCTCAAGAAGAATTTTTCCATACGTTTAATACATTGCTCGAGAGCCAACAACAAATTGTATTAACTTGTGATCGTTATCCTAAAGAAATGTCTGGCGTAGAGGAAAGATTAAAGTCACGTTTAGGCTGGGGGCTTACAGTGGCGATTGAACCGCCCGATCTTGAAACACGTGTTGCTATTTTAATTAGTAAAGCCGAACAAGCAAAAATGAACTTACCTCAAGAAGTTGCTTTCTTTATTGGTAAACGTATTCATTCGAATGTAAGAGAATTAGAAGGAGTTTTGAAACGAGTAGGTGCTTATGCGCAATTTACCGGACGCCAGATTAACTTAGAGTTAGTGAGAGAATCCATAAAGGATGTGCTTGCGCTACAAGATAAATTAGTAACCGTAGACAATATTATTAAGACAGTGGCTGAATATTATAAAATAAAAGTATCTGACTTAATTTCTAAACGTCGTACTTCTTCTTTAGCACGAGCTAGACAGATTGCAATGGCTCTTGCAAAAGAACTAACAAATCATAGTTTGCCTGAATTAGGTCGTGCATTTGGTGGAAGAGATCACACCACAGTGTTGCATGCATTCCGTAAGATACAAGAATTAAAAAAAACAAATACGGGAGTTGCCGAAGACTTTATAAATTTATTACGTACTTTATCGAGTTGAGGAAAAATAAATGCAGTTTACAATTAATCGCGAAACTTTACTAAAACCTTTACAAGCGGTAACCGCTGTTATTGAACGTCGCCAAACCTTACCAATACTCGCAAATATCTTTTTAAATTTAAAAGCTAAAGAGTTATCTTTATTGGGTACAGATATGGAAGTAGAGCTTTCAGGACGAATAACGTTAGAAAAAGTAGGTAAAGAGGGTAAAACCACCGCGCCAGCACGAAAACTAATGGATATTTGTCGAAGTCTGCCGGAAGGAAGCGATTTAAAATTTCAACAAAAAGACGATAAACTCATTCTTCAATGTGGTAGGAGTCGCTTTAATTTAGCTACCTTACCGGCTACGGACTTTCCTATTTCTGAAGGAACCAATGAATCCCTTGAGCATCTCAGCTTTATGCTTTCGCAAAAGCACTTGCGTTCTTTAATAGAAGCAACCAATTTTGCAATGGCACAACAGGATGTGCGTTATTACTTAAACGGAATGCTATGGGAATTAGGTCAGGGAAGTTTGCGTGCAGTAGCTACAGACGGACATCGTTTAGCTTTAAGTATAAAAGAGGCAGGTATAAAAGGTGATAATCAAATTATAGTTCCGCGAAAAGCCATTCATGAACTTTCACGATTATTAAATGATGATGAGGGTGATTTAACAGTTCTGTTCAGTAGCAATCAATTACGCGTTAATATGCAGGATTACACTTTTACGTCTAAGCTAATTGAAGGGAAATTTCCGGATTATGACCGAGTTATTCCACAAAGCGGCGATAAAGTTTTAACGGTTGATCGAGATTTATTAAAGTCTTCTCTTGCTCGCGTAGGTGTTTTATCTAATGACAAACATAGAAGTGTTTGTTTAGAGATGAAAAGTAACGCACTGCGGATATTTGCTAATAATCTTGACCAAGAAGACGCAGAAGATTATCTTGATGTTCTTTATTCCGGGGAAGAAATTACGATTGCTTTTAATATAAACTACTTAATGGATGTATTAAATAGTTTGCCAGCGGGTTCTGTGAAAATTACTTTAACGTCAACAGATGCAAGTGTTAGGCTTGAAGCCGTTGAAGAAAGCTCAAGTATTTACGTTATTATGCCGATGCGTTTATAAGGCTTCATGCAGGTATTTCGTTTAAAAATAAGTCAATTTCGAAACCTTGCCGAACTAGATCTTGAATTTTCCCCCCATTTTAATTTTATTTATGGACCGAATGGAAGTGGTAAATCCAGCTTGCTAGAAGCTATTCATTTTTTAAGTTTAGGACGTTCTTTTCGAAGTGCTTTAGCAAGTCGAGCTATTCACTATGAGGCTAAACAATTCAATCTATTTTCTGTTGTTTCAGGACAAGGAGCTATAACATTAGGGTTAGAAAAAAATCGACACGGAAAAACTCGAATTAAAATTGATAACAATATCGATTCAATTAGTGAACTAGCTAAAATATTACCCGTTCAACTCGTTAACCCCAATAGTTATTACTTGTTAAGTGGCGGACCAAAAGCGCGACGACAATTTGTAGATTGGGGCGTGTTTCACGTGGAACCTCATTTCTTTTTACTATGGAAACAGTTTCAGCAGACCTTAAAACAACGGAATGCTGCTTTACAAAGACAAATATCAGCGGATCAGATCAAAGTTTGGAATTATAAATTAATAGAATTTTCTGTTGAAATAACGCGAATGCGGAAGAAATACTTACAACAATTAACGCCATTGATTACAGAATTGATAGGCGAGTTAATAAGTTTAGAAGGCTTAACCATTGATTTTTATCAAGGTTGGGACCAGCAGAGTACGCTAGAAAATGTTTTAAACTGCTCTTTTTTTCGTGATTTAAGTTTAGGGTATACACATTATGGACCACAGAGAGCGGATTTACTCATAAAATTACGCGGTAATCCAGTTCATGAAGTATTATCACGAGGAGAACAAAAATTATTAGCTTATGGCTTACAATTAGCACAAGGATTATTACTGAAAAAATTAGCCGATAAATCGTGTATTTATTTATTCGATGATTTATTTGCAGAGCTTGATTCTATGAGGCAAGCGTATCTTGTTAAATTATTAAATAGATTAGAATCACAAGTGTTTATTACGGTAATTGAAGCTAGCTTGATAAAGCTATTAAATAGCTATGTGAATGGAAAGACATTTAAACTGGAAAAAGGGAATATTTTAGAAGAATCATGCTTATGAAAGTTTTTGAGCCGTTTTTAATGTGGTTGAATGTATTAAAATTGCTTTATAAAAGAGATTTTTTATGAATGCTTGGCTTATTTTAATTTTAGCAGGGTTATTTGAGGTAGGTTTTACAACCTTTATGAAGCTATCAGAAGGATTCACCCAAATAAAATACACGATAGGTTTTTTATTTTTTGCTAGCTTGAGTTTTTTATTTTTAAATAAAGCTGTTATTCAAATTCCTTTGGGGACGGCCTACGCCGTTTGGACAGGAATAGGTGCTTTAGGAACTGCTTTAATAGGCATGATCTTTTTTAAAGATCCAGCAAGCTATTTAAGAATATTTTTTTTGATTTTATTGGTTGGTTCTATATTGGGTTTAAAGTTAGTTTCAAAGTAAAAGTTCTATAGAAAATAATTATATAAATCAATATTTTGTTAGCTGTAACCTTATAATAGTCCTTTAAGGAAATCTATTCCAGTATTTAAAGGTTTAGGTAGTAACTTAATGTTTCACGTGAAACATTAAGTTAGAAGGGTAAAAAAATCTTTCAAAGCTACAAAAGATGGCTAAAATATCTATTTATCTATATTAGTAATTTTTACTTATCCAAAGAGCATTTGCTGCAGATCTGAAAGAGGCAACCTGTGCTTCAGCCGTTTTTTTTTGATTATATCCTGCAATAACTTGGCTACGCTGTTGCTGGTTGAGTTGGTTCCATTGTTCCTGAGGTATGCCAAAGACCAAGGGTGGGCCACAAGCGGTCAGTAAAAAGGGGACTATAAGTACAAATAATAACTTATTCATAAATGAGTTCTATCAGATTTTTAAATTATTAAAAGATATATAAAAATAAATTTTATTAAAAAATGCAAATTTTATTAAAAATTAATTAATGCCTAGAGTGGGGCCGCGCCATTTTTATCAAAAACTTCAAGAAAAGGGGTTAGCGCTTTTCTTTCATCAAAAACAAAACAAAGACCTTTATAATGGTCCCCCCCGCATTTTTCAAAATAATTAAGTATTCCCCCTTCCAATTGATAGACTTCGTTAAAGCCTTGCTGCAACAGGAACGCAGCAGCTTTTTCGCAACGAATACCTCCAGTACAAAAAGTAACCACAGGCACTTTTTTATTTTCATCGGATAGTTGTTGTACAGCTTTTGGAAAATCTCTAAAGTGTTTTAGATCAAGATGTAAAGCATTTTCAAAGCTTCCAAAAGCGATTTCAAAGCTATTGCGAGTATCTAATAAGATAAGATGGGGGTTTTTTTTAATCCATTGTTGTAGTATTTCAGGTGTTATAGAAGGAGCTGGGTCAACTTCGGGACGAATAGTATCGATACCAAACGGAATAATTTCTTTTTTTATTTTTATTAGCATTTTTTTAAAAGGCTGAGAATCTGAAAAGCTTTCTTTAAAAACTAGGTTTTCGAAAGAAGTAAAGCTGTTTAATAAGTCTTTAAAACAACTAATCGACTTTTTGGATCCAGCAAGAAACAGATTAATACCTTCTTCACTTAATAAAATTGTTCCTTTTAATCCTAAAATTTGTGTTTCTTTTTTGAGTTTGCTTTTTAATTCTAAAATGAAACTATCAGATAATTGGATAAAACGATACGCTGAAATATTTACAATAGATAACATAGTGTCAAAATAGACTCAAACTATCATGAATAAACGTTTATTTTACACTAGTATAAACTTTTTGTGCGTTTTATTTATAAGAAATTTTTAAACGACAACAAATTAACTATTATAACAATAGTGAAAGATAATTCCGAATACTAGAGAAAAAATGGTAAAACAGCGTGTTTCTAAGAAGGTAAAAAAGGAGACTAAAGACGCCATAGGCGCCTTAAACAAGGCTGTGTCTAAATTTACTAAAACTGAGGAATTTTTTGCTAGATTATCATATCTTATAAAGGATGCCATTGCTGATTGGTGTATTAGGATAGTTGGATATGGAGAAAAAAAGCTAAATGTTTATCCGGGGCCAGGTCCTTATTTTTACTATTTAGCAGATGCAGGAGCAACGGCTTTTTCCAAGTACCCAAAAAAAATTTCCGAGAAGCCTGAATTACTTAAAATAACTCAATTAGCAGCACTTTGTTTTCCTTACACCCCCGCCCTTAATGCTAATTTTTACTTTACTTTAGAAAAAAATGATATTATTTTGCACAATCAAACGGATAATTTATCTTCTTATTTTTACTTTTTAAAAAAGCTATTGGTTGAAAAAAATATTGATTTCACTATTAGACTTGCTTGTTTATCAGGAGCGCTGCAATTTTATATAGTTTATAGAAAATATTTAACTAATGCTTTTATCGAAAACTTATTTTTTCTTCTCAATTCCTTCGAGGCAAAAAGTTTTTTCTTAGAATATAAACAAGAATTTAAAGAGCAAATGAATATTCTGAGAATATATATTCCAAATTACCAGTTTTTGGTTAGACAAACTAAAGAGTATTGGGATGAAATTGTAATCAGTCCAGATAGTGAAGCTTGGATTAGTAGTTTAAAGGAAGAAATAACTAGGGCTATCAAAGCGGATAATGCGTTTATAAAAGAGCGTAAGCTAACCCATTTTTCTTTGCTTAACAAAGAATTTGAGAAATTTATCCAGCTTTTATTTCTAGATAAAGATAAAGGGCTTAAAGAAGAAATATCTTTACTGTCGCGAACAGCCAATGAACAAATTTCGAGTTTTACGGACGAGAATCATCCGTTACGTGAATTTTTTTCAGCAGAACTATTAAATTCATTACGAAAAAAAAATCAATTCAAACCGCAGCGATTATTAGAGGAGTGTGAATATGAGGAAAATGAAAGAATTAAATATGGATTAGAAAAGCAGCTAGCTATACAGCGCGATGAATTAGAAAAGAAAGCTAGAAACGAACAATTAGAATTAGAAAGAAAAAATGAAAGAAAAATTGAAGAAGTAACAGAGAAAAAAGAAAAAGAATTTAAAGAATTATGTATGCTCATTAATAAATTTTCTTTTTCTTTGCAAAGATCAATAAAATTTATTAATGAATTGACTATCAATCCAGAAAAAAAAGATAAATCTATACAGCAATTTAAAACGGAATTTGGCAAGTTAAGTCCAGTATTAAAAGCCATTTATAAATTGATTAGTTTTGAAAAAGAATATTTTATAATTAATAATATTTATAACGCCTTAGTAGAAATAGAGAATAAAGTAAAAAATAATAAAAATTTTTTAGAAAAAAAAATTAACTTACTGTGCCAAGAAATCGACGGAATCAAAGCTATTTTAGAGAACGTAAAGCAATCTATAAATGACATAATACAAAAAATAAATAAAATATATACTGATATTAATAGATTGAATACTAAGCATTTTGACCTTTGTAATAGTTTAATAAAAAAAGAAAAAATCACTGATAAAATAAGGCGGGAATTAAAAAATTTTAGTAGCGATAAAAAAAAATTAATTAGTAAATTTTATGATGCTGAATTAGCATTAAGAGAATATAATCAGATTTTTCCTTTATCTATAGAACAAACAACTCAGCTAAACAATCTATTTTTTAATATAGAAGCTATGGAAAAATTAAGTGGTCAGTTAGATAAACGATACAAGGTTGATTTTACCTCTGAAGAAAAATTAAAAAAGAAAACAAAGCCTAATGTCAAATCAACCCAGTCTAAAGTTAACTCCGTTCATGCTTCGACTAATTTTTTATTTAAAACAGTACCAATCAATGTTAAAGATCAGAGATTAGAGACCTTGCCTACTGGCTTGTTGTCTAAAAAGTATGATGAGTCTATAACGGATCTAAAAGAACGTTTTTTTTTAACGTTAGCGGTTGTTCATCTTGTATCTAAGATAACTTTTAGCCAAGGCAGAGGCAGGCTAGCTTATATTTATATAGAAAAGTTAACTGCATATAAGAAAAAGGTTAAAGAAATAGGCATGAGTTTATTAAAAAAGGAGACAAGTTTAAATTCAATAGAAAATAATTATATAAAAGCTAGGTTATACGAAGAGAAAAGAGAGTTAGAAAGGTTAGATAGGCTTATTGATAGCTTAGTTCCTCTGTTAAGAATTTATGGAGCCGCAGCCAGGGAATTTTATCAAGTAAATTTTGAAAAATATACATTTAATAAACTATTATATTATTTTAAAAAAGAGCTTATTCCTGAAACGGTTAGGGTTGAGCTTATACAAAAAGGCTTTCTATCAGAAGATGAAGTTAATCAAGAAGATTTATTTTCACAAACACAAAAACTTGAAGCTAGGCTCAGAGAAAATAAACTATTATTAGATAATGCTTTTTTTTCAAACGCTGGAGATATGGAGGCTATAGAAAAAGAAAATGCCGCGTTGCAAGAATTCCTTGATAAAAAATATTCTGAATTAGAACAAATAAATAAAAACTTTCAAGATAGCTTTATTGCTGGTCAAGAATACAGCCCCCCCGATTGTGAAATAGCTATTAATTATCCTAGGGTTCTTCCTCTAATTTCGGTTATTCCGGTTGCATTAGTTCCCGTTACAGTAATTGCTGCTATTCGGATAGGACAGCCAGTCGGGTTTTTTCAAGTATCAGCTACACCAATAACTAATAACCTAGCGTTAGAGGAAGAAAATGTAATAACTAACCTTACGCAAAGGTAGTTGGCTGGGTAAAAAAGAGACTCTGTTTTGTTGCCTGCAAAAGGACAAACTAATGAATAGATCGCTTGCATAACTTCAGAGATCGTTTAAGATTTTCCTTTATTTTGAGTCT
>X84_Common_Chiffchaff__coassemble_7_pt1 | contig 59712 bp, 43 predicted proteins | sample X84_Common_Chiffchaff__metabat2_high_PE_001 | metagenome-assembled genome bin X84_Common_Chiffchaff | reverse complement strand
GATCAACGGGATCAACGGGATCAACGGGATCAACGGGATCAACGGGATCAACGGGATCAACGGGTGGGGTTGTGTTTAATTTTCCTCTGATTATGTATATATTGTAGGCAGATGATGGCTGTAAAATTTTTTTTTCTGACTTAGCCTCAATTGTTTCAAACATTTCATCGCCATTCAGTTTTACTATTTTTGCAGTTATGGGAATTTCATTACGATTTATCAGTTTTATATTATGTTCTACGGGTATAATTTTAAAACACTCATCTGCTTTATATTCATCTCCTTTTAACCAGAAATTAACACCTGATTCGTTGTATTCAAGATTAGTTTCATAGGATTTATTTCCCTCTTGTCTGTATACCCTAATGTCTCTTTTCTCTGAGTAAATTTCAAAGCGAATATACTCAGGATGATTCGTATTAGTAAGGGTTTCATGTTTAATATTTCTTTTAACATAAAGTGTGTACGGTGGCAGATTCGGTAGTTTTTCCGCTGAGCAAGCTTTGATAACCTTAACAATTTCACTGCCATCGGCTGTTAATATTTTCACTGATATCGAAATAGCATTATGATTTTTTATTTTTATACTATGGTTTACTGGTATGATTCCAAAATATTCATCTGCTTTATACGCATCTCCTTTTAACCAGAAATTAACACCTGCTTTGTTGTATTCAAAATTAGTTTCATAGGATTTATTTCCTATTTGTCTGTATACCCTAATGTCTCTTTTCTCTGAGTAAAGGTCAAAAAGAATATACTCAGGATTTAAATTATTTGAATTAGCAGCCATTTCAATACCTCATATTTAATTTATATTTAATTTATATATTATAAGATTTAATTTTAATCGTAAATTACATAATATGTAGGCTATGAATGCCGAATTAGACTTAATAGCGGAAAAGCTACTATGCTGAGAGCTACATGAGTTTAAAGAAGAATCGCTGACTGTACTATTGCTTCTATTTATTTCGATGGGCGATTTAATAAAACGAGGAAGCGGAGCAACTATAGAAATAGGGCGTGCTTTGTCATTGTCTTTAGTTTTTTTCTTCCGTGGAATTTGTAGAGTCTCTTTTCCTTTCTTTTCCTCTTCAGAAAAACTTTGCAAAGGCTGCGGTAAAACTGGAGAAATGAGTTCTTCTTTAAGGACCTCCGGAACTTTCGGTTCAACACTTTCTTTCCCAGATTTAACCCAATTTATATAACCCCAATAGTAAGCTCTATATTGAGTTGGCAACTTATACCATCTATCATCAGGTAATGGGAAATTTTGACCTTTTTTTTTTGCTTGCTTAATCTCTAAAATTTCTTCTGTCTGGAATCCTAATTTACTGAAAGCTTCTTCTATTTCTACTTTTTTTATCTAGCATAAAACTCTTTAAAAATAATTATTTCTCATAAGATCCTTCTGATAAAAAAACAAATGAATAAACTAAAATCCTTAAGTAGTAGAGTAGCGATATAGGCTTAAAATTTTATTAAGCATAAAAACTACTTTTTATATACTAAAAAAGTAACTCTATAAAATATGTGCTATATTTAGTCATATTATTTATTTTATTTATTAAACTAATAACTTTTAAAAAGGATTTTAAATATGGCAATCATTGCTTCAGTTGTCGTCGCCACTTTGAGTAGAAGTCGTCATACGAATAGCGCATGGTTTGATAAAAAAAAAGGCTTACACAAGCATAAAATTTTTTTAGACAGGCATTGGCTCAAAGAACACTCACCATCGATATTACCCCATGTTAATGAGCTGCTCCTTCAAACTATTTACAATCAAATTAAGAATACTTTAGAAAAAAAAAATAATGATCCCAATATAAAAAAAGCCTATTGGGCCCTTCTTCATTCTTTGTCTTGCTATCAAACAGAAGCTGAAAATATTTTCATACATAAAGAGAACCTAAAGTCCCGCGCGCTATTCCTTATTTCTGCGCTGGCAGCACCATTATTTTTTTGTTTGTGTATCTCACTATTTTTACCTACAATGCTTCCTATCACGATACTTAGTTTTTTATTTTTTATTGGTTTTGTGGGCACACCTTCTTATTCAGCTTATAAACTTAGAAAAAAACATCCCGCCTATGAAATGAAACTAAACTATTATTTCAAAAATTTTGTGCACACTTTAGAAAAATGTATTGATACTAACGTGGAAAATTTAAATTCTCAGAATAATACTTCCTCTAAAATCACACTACTAAACATTAACAAAACAGAAGAATGCAGCAAAATATTAAAGCTAAAAAATAATACTTTACTTTTTAAGCTTAATAGCCTAAACGAAGAACCCAATGTCAATGTCATGAAAAAAGAAAAAGCAGGAATTAAACCGCCACAGCTGCTTTAATAGGCGGGTGATATTGATAATTTACCAGCTCAAAATCTTCAAAAGAATAATCAAAAATAGAATCCGGTTTACGATGGATTACTAATTGTGGTAAATAATGAGGTCGGCGTGATAACTGTAATCGCACTTGCTCAAAGTGATTATTGTAAATGTGACAATCGCCTCCAGTCCAAATAAACTCACCTACTTGTAAATCACATTGTTGTGCAATCATATGTGTTAATAAGGCATACGAAGCAATATTAAAGGGTACGCCCAAAAAAGCATCGGCACTACGCTGATAAAGCTGGCAAGAAAGCCGTGCATCGGCAACATAAAATTGAAAAAGCAAATGGCAAGGCGGAAGCGCCATTTTTTTTAAATCTCCTACATTCCAAGCACTAACAATCAAACGACGCGAATCTGAGTTTGTTTTTATCTGTTCAATGAGTTGGCTAATCTGATCAATCACTTGATTATCTGAAACTTGCCAAGAACGCCACTGTTTACCGTAAACCGGGCCTAAATCCCCTGAGCTATCTGCCCATTCGTTCCATATGGTCACGCCATGTTCATTCAAATAACGAACATTGGTATCACCCCGTAAAAACCAAAGTAGTTCATAAATGATACTTTTTAGATGTAATTTTTTAGTCGTCACCAAAGGAAAGCCTTGGGTTAAATTAAAGCGCATCTGATAAGCAAAGCTACTAACCGTGCCTGTTCCCGTCCTATCCTCTTTAGCAATACCTGAGTGGAGAATATGGGTTAAAAAGTCAAGATAGATTTTCATAAGGTCATTTTATAGGTTACTATCCTATCATTTCTAGTACTTTTAAATTTTTTATGCGAATTAATCTCTTTGGAGCAGGCTATGTCGGCTTAGTCACCGCCGCTTGCCTCGCGGAACACGGCAATCAGGTTCTCTGTGTTGATATTGATGAGGAAAAAGTCAAACGTTTAAAACAAGGTGAATGTCCTATTCATGAACCTGATCTTCCTGTTTTATTACAAAAGAATCTAGCCGATGGGCGCCTTAATTTCAGTCACGACCTTGAGGAAGGGGTTCACCATGGGTTTTATCAGTTTATCACGGTAGGAACACCTCAAGATGAAGATGGCTCAGCAGACTTAAGTCAGGTCTTAGATGTCGCCCGTCTCATCGGCAATATGTTGCAAGCATCTCGACTTATTATTAATAAATCCACAGTTCCTGTCGGCACAGCAGATAAGGTAAGAGAAATTATTCAAGAACAACTCTCAAAACGAGATCGTATTATCCCATTTGATGTTGCCTCTAATCCTGAGTTTTTACGCGAAGGTGCAGCTGTCAGCGACTTCATGCGTTCGGATCGCATTATCATAGGAACAGATAACAGCAAAGCAGAAAACCATTTACGCCAACTCTATCGACCTTTTAACCGAAATAACGATCGGTTGATTGCCATGGATGTGCGTTCTGCTGAACTTACTAAATATGCAGCAAATAGTTTTTTAGCCACTAAAATTAGCTTTATCAATGAGATAAGCCAATTAGCGGAACGCTTAAACGCAGATATTGAGCAGATACGAATCGGTATTGGCTCTGACCCACGTATTGGCTATCACTTTATTAATCCTGGATGCGGCTATGGCGGATCGTGTTTTCCTAAGGATGTACTCGCCTTAGAAGCCACCGCTAAAACAGTCGATTATACGCCTCAGCTCATAAATGCGGTACATAAAGTCAATGACAGGCAAAAGCGGGTTTTATTTGAAAAAATTTCTCATTATTTTAGTAATAATTTGCAAGGAAAAGTCATCGCTTTATGGGGACTTTCGTTTAAGCCAAATACGGATGATATGCGCGAAGCTCCTAGCCGGGTACTAATAGATGCTGCACTAAAAGAAGGTATGTCGATTCAAGCTTATGATCCCGTTGCAATGCCTGAAGCACAACGCCTCTATAAATCTAACGCAAACTTTAGTTGTTGTGAAAGTCCGGCAGCGGCTTTAGTGAATGCTGATATATTGGCCATTGTTACCGAATGGAATCAATTTTTTAATCCAGATTTCGAAATCATCAAACAGCGACTAAAAGAACCTGCTATTTTTGATGGAAGAAATCTCTATGATCCCCATTACTTAAAACAATTGGGTTTTAAATATCATGGTATCGGCCGTGGAGAAACATTGACACATGAAAAAAATTAGTAAAGCGATTTTTCCTGTCGCAGGATTAGGCACTCGTTTTTTGCCCGCCACTAAAGCAAGCCCAAAAGAAATGCTGCCTATCGTCGATAAGCCCTTAATTCAATATGCCGTAGAAGAAGCTATTGCGGCAGGGATTACCGAATTAATTTTTATAACTAGTAGTAGTAAACGCGCTATTGAAGATCATTTTGATTCTAACTATGAATTAGAAGCCAAATTGGCTAAAGCTGATAAAAATGATTTATTACAGATCGTAAAAAATATATTGCCTAAAGGGGTTAGCTGTATCTACCTGCGACAACCCGATACGCTGGGCCTTGGCCATGCTGTTTTGTGTGCACAACCACTTATCAATGATGAAGCATTTGCTATTTTACTGGCGGATGATCTCATTGACTCCTCTGTTCCTTGCTTAAAACAGATGCTAGCCGTTTATCAAAAAAAACAAAACTCTGTCATCGCGGTACAAGCAATTAACCCACAAGCCAGTGATCAATATGGAATTATTGGGTATAAAACAAAAAAAGAGAACCTCAGCCAAATCGATAGTATTATAGAAAAACCAAGTGTTAAAGAAGCGCCTTCTAATTTAGCCGTAGTGGGTCGTTATATTTTGACGTCATCTATCTTTCCTTATCTTGCTAAAACGGAGCCGGGTAAAGGTGGAGAAATTCAACTGACTGATGCTATTTCACGTTTATTAGTCAGTGAAACTATGTATGGCTGGAAATTTGAAGGAACACGCTATGATTGCGGAAGCAAATTAGGCTATCTACAAGCTACCATCGCTTATGCACTAAAACACCCAGAAACTGAAAAAACATTTAAAAATTATCTTATACACCTTAAAAATGAAATAGACCTTGGCTAGGGTCTATTCCGATAGTTATTAAAGCTTTAACGGATCATATTTTTTTAATACATCGTCTTCCTGAGTAGCTAAACGAAACTGAGTGCAATAAGGCTCACCGCTTAATACTTCGTTGAGATCGTTAGGAAAATTAGCGATGATTCCATCTACACCATAGTTTAATGTTGTACGCATCGCACTCTTTGTGTTTAAAGTCCAAAAAAAGACTTTGCTAAGTTCGCCCGGGTCCTTACTATCTCTTAATTTTATTACTTCTTCTATCCAGGGTAACCACTTAGACATAAAAGAAAAAAGCATTTTAGGATCATCGCCTAATCCTATATAGGTTACTCCTATATTTTTAATAAACTGAACCCAATTCAATAAGCTATTTTTCGCATAGCCATCAAGACAAGCATCTCGTGCCCCCTTAAATTCACGTTCATTGAGACCTTGAAAAAATTTTTTTATAGATTCGGCATTTCCGGCAACACTTATTAAGCAAAAATTTTCTTTTATATCATGTTTTTCTAATAATTCTAATAATTTTATTGCATAAGCTTTCTCATCTACATTTTTTACTGTTTTACAATCAAACATAATCAAAGCTAGCTTTTTATTATCAATAAAACGTTTTACATTTCTAAAATAACTATCAACTTTTTCGACCGGCGTCCATTGATTTATAATTCTACCTTTAAAAAAATCCAGACTATGGTAAATCTTAAACTTTATTTCTCCATTTTGTAAAATCGGTGTAATATCAAGTTCAATAGCATTAGCACTACACTTTTCTATATTCTCATTAACTTCACTCTCGGTATTACAATGGTGCGCAATATTATAAAAAGGCCTTTTTTTCATTATTCTCACCACTTAAATTAGTAAACAGTTATTTAATTATAAGGGGTTTGAATTTTTGTTTAAACAACAAAATATACCTATTGCACGCCGCACCTATCTTTACAGAAAGCACGAGATTGTTTCATTAATTTCTGTTATTAAATGTTTTAAGACAGGTGTGGGGTAACAAGCGTGGCCATCCAGTTACAGTATTTCCTAGCTGAAGAATATAGAAACAAAAAAACGAGAGTAATGGGTAACCACTACTCTCGCTCTATATTTTTATGAAAGAAAAATCATTAGCTTTTCATATGCTTAGGACTTTGCTTTAAAGCAAACTCTTTACCAGAAGTTAACATAGCCAACTGTTTCTTATATAAGGCAACCCTATCAATCGGTAAAGCAAACTGGCCTTGGGTTAAGTTAGCCGAGCTATTCTTAACGCCCGGGTTAAGCTGCTTAAGCTCTGATAAGTTCATACCTGCCAACTTAGCGGCATGCGCCAAACTTAAACTTATCCCGGTTCTGCCCACATCTACTAATTCAAGGTAGGGCTTAGCACTGATAGAAGGTAAAGTAACTCCATATTTAGCCGGATTTTTAACAATCGCAGCCAGCGCTAATAAACGCGGTATATAAGAGCGTGTTTCAAAAGCCAACGGCAGCGCCCAGAAATGAGTATTCTTATCATGCTGCGTATTATGACGTATCGCATTTTGAACATTACCCTCACCGGTATCATAAGCTGCAATAGCTAATAACCAGTCTCCACCAAAGAAGCTCTTTAGATAGGTTAAATAATCTAAAGCTGCATTGGTTGAGCTATATAGGTCGCGACGACCGTCAAAGCCTTTATCCTGATGGACACCATGGGCACGCGCTGTACTAGACATAAGCTGCCACATACCAGCCGCACCTGAAGAGGCGTTGGTAGCTGATGGGTTATAACCACTTTCAATAATGGGTAATAACACCAATTCGGTAGGCAAGTTACGCTTAGTAACTTGCGTATAAACATAGCCCATATAAGGAGCGGCTCGACTCACCGCATCATTCAGGTAAGCTGGGTTTTTAGCAAACCAACGAATCTGCGCTTGAACGGCAGGCTTATTTTCTTCACGTGCCGTTAACTGTAAATGGGCTCGAATAGGACCCCACAATGTTCCTTTATCTACTGCGGTATAGAGAGCCTTCGCACTATGAGGCGCTAATCTACTCCCTGTCGAAACAGTTTGAGCGGCGGCTTTATCAGGACCGTTTTCGTCCTTTGTTGCTGTCCCACCTAAAGGGGTAAACTGGACACAAGCCGTCGTTATACCTACTGCTAAAACCAGCAATAAGGCTAATAATAATGTATAAATTTTGAGCGTTTTATAAGTCATATTAGGATGTTACGGGGCCTACCTACAGAGGTCAAGCTAATAGGCTTACATTGGAGAAGAAAACAGATTAAATGTAGGTTATAAACTTACATATTTCGATGTGTTTATCGCTACCATAAAAGGGTAAAAAGCGGTGATTTCTTCATTATATATTTGTAAAACATGTAGTTTAAGGTATTGCTTGTAAAGAACAAATCAACCCGAAAGCACAATTAATCGAAAGATGGCTTTTCGCATAAGTCTGGCTTATGCGATAATAAGGTTTTTGATTCTAAAATGACAGTTTCTGGTCTACCTTTGGATAACGCTTTTGAACCACAATGATGCACTCAAACTAGAGGATAAGCGCTTAAGTGCCTTACTGCCCAACTATGCCGGTCGGCTTCTACTACAGCTCAGTAATTATGATTTATTTAGTATAAAGACAAGCCCTATACTACATAAAATAAGAGTTAGTCAGCTTCCCACATCGCTTACTCCTAGTCATTCTTTCTTACAAGGTGCTTATAGTGAGTTACCCTTTGCTAGTGAGAGTATCAATCTCGTTCTTTTGCCACATACCCTGGAACTTGATAAAAATGCGAAACTCATCATAAACGAGGCTTGGCGGGTATTGATTCCTAATGGCCATTTAATTATCCTCGGCGTCAATCCTATAAGCCTATGGGGCCTCTATCATCTTTTTTCCTGCCCTCCCCCCCCCTGGAATGGCGGCTATTTATATACGATTCAAACCATTTATAGGTGGATTCACCACTTAGGCGGCGAAATCACCCATACAGAAAGCTTCTTATTTCGCCCTCTATTAACCAGTACCCCTGAAAAATGGATGTTTGATAAATTGAACTGGTTAGAAAAAATATTGCCTTGGCTATTCCCTTACCTAGGAGGGATTTACTTAATTATTGCTCAAAAACAAGTAAGACGGCTTAATCACCTGGGGCTGGTCTGGCAGTTTCCTCCTGTATTAGGCAACAAAGCATTAGCTCCAAATGCCAGAGGAGTCCACCGTGTCTAAACCTATTATTGAAATATTTACCGATGGTGCATGCCGCGGAAATCCAGGACCCGGTAGCTGGGCAGTACTGCTACGCTATCAAGGTAAAGAAAAAATGCTATCCGGAACTGAGCTTAATACCACCAATAACCGTATGGAACTCATGGGGGCAATTCAAGCCTTAATGGCATTAAAAAAGTCTTGCCAAGTTACGCTAAGTACAGACTCCCAGTATGTAAAGAAAGGGATTACTGAATGGCTACCACAATGGAAAAAACGCGCTTGGCGGACAGCTAATAAAACGCCTGTCAAAAATTGTGATCTTTGGAAACAATTAGCCGAGCAAGCCGAAAAACATCAAATTCAATGGGAGTGGGTTAAAGGACATAGTGGTCATCCCGAAAATGATAGGGTAGACTCGCTTGCTAACGAGGCTTTGGATAAACTGTTAGGCTAGACTAAATTGTATCCTCTAATGTCGTGTCAGGATAACTAAACAAATCTCCAGCCCTAACTTTTATTAATTTATTATTTTTTTGAAAATACAGTTTATCGCCTGCTCGTTTTCGTACTATTCCTTTCTTTTCAGGTTCACCGCTTAAAATAGCCTTTACAAGCTCATCTTTGTCTATATTTCTCCTTTGTAAACTATCCGCATTTTTATCAAAATAATTCATTGCTCGACCTACGGCCGCTTTTGCTAAAGCATTCATAGCGACATCCAGTCCTCCAGAACGGTACCCTTCAAGCGCGTCTATTCTTTTTTCAAATTTTAAAAAAATAGCATCACCGACTTCCAGCAATGTATTTTTAAATTGTTCAGGATCATTGCGCAAAAAATAAGTAACACCACTTATCCTTTTGGCTCGTTGCTGCGATTTTTTAAGCATACGATACTCATGGAAATAGAGTATTTTTGAAAAAATTATTGAAAAAAACATTATGCCAATCGCTGCAAATAATTGATATAAAAACTTAGACAATAATTTTCCTTCTAATTGAAAAAAAAACCCTATTACCGTCCCTACTAGGCCTGCTAGTATCGTATATATTAGAGAAAGACTTTTACTAGGATTTTCTTTTCTTTGTATTGATTCCCTCACACAACTTTCTATTTGAAATTTAAATCTTTCAATAAAAGCTTTTTTAAAATATTCACATTTATCAGGAGAATACGAGTTAGGAATGTTGCGAGAAAAAGTTGGTGAGGCACCATAATTTGCTTGATCAGTTTGTAGTAAAACTGCGGTTTCGCCACTATAAACACTATTAACGGGGCAATTTCTTTCAATCCTTTTTTTTTCTACAAACACAGGCATTGTTTTACCCTAATAGAGTTCGCATCTTAAAAAAAACGAACTAACCTAAGTGAATACCAATTAGACTTTTCCTTATAGTAAGCAATTTTAATAAGCATAGACAAATCGAAATATAGAAAATATATCAGGGGGAAGTTAAAAAAATAGCTTTTTAAACAATGTTAATTAGCAGCTAACAAAACTCGTCGATAAGCCAAAGGTGCTTTGGCTTCATCTGCAAATTCAACATATTCCCAGGCAGTTGCAGTAGCTAATAAACGACGAATCAATAAATTATTGAGTGCATGTCCTGATTTATAACCGCTAAAAGCACCGATGAGACTGTGGCCAAGTAAGTATAAATCACCTACAGCATCAAGAATTTTGTGTCGTACAAACTCATCCTCATAACGCAGACCATCTTCATTCAATACACGATATTCATCTACGACAACCGCGTTATCGAGGCTACCACCTAACGCCAAGCGAACTTCACGTAGCTTTTCATAATCTGCCATAAAACCAAAGGTACGGGCTCGACTCACTTCTTTTATGTAGGAGGTTTTCGAAAAATCGATACTCGCCTTTTGACTACGATTTTGAAAAAGAGGGTGATCAAACTCTATTTCAAAGGAAACTTTGAAACCATCAAAGGGTTCAAAGGAAGCCCATTTATCACCGTCTGTTACTTTAATAGGCTTTTTAATTCGAATAAAACGCTTTGCTGCGCTTTGCTCTTCAATTCCAGCTGACTGAATAAGAAAAATGAAAGGTCCTGCACTACCATCCATAATCGGAATTTCTGATGCAGTAATGTCAACGTAAGCATTATCAATGCCTAAACCCGCCATTGCTGACATTAAATGTTCAATCGTTGCAACACGTACGCCATTCTTTAATAAAGTCGTTTGCAGCGTCGTCTCGCCGACATGCTCAGCCCTTGCTTGGACCTCAACAATTGGATTGAAGTCAATTCGACGGAAGATGATACCCGTATTGATGGGAGCTGGGCGTAACGTCAAAATAGCGGTCTCCCCACTATGCAAGGTGATTCCAGCCGCTTTAATGACATTCTTTAACGTACGTTGCTTTAATGCTTGTGTGATTTGCATTGTATTATGTTTTCTATGGCTGGACACCCTTAAGAAACCTCTTCTTGTCTACGTAAAAAAGCAGGAATATCTAGATATTCAATATCTGTGCCACTCGAATCAACAGAAGGTTTAGTCAAAGGTAAACCTGTGCTTTGTTTACGCAGTACCGTTGGCCGTTCGAGTTGATGGTAATCCAAAGAACCATCGGCTGCTCTTGCAAGGCTTACTGTCCCTCCTTGCGCTGAATAAACAGCCCCCAAACCTGTTACCACGATTGTAACCCGTAATTCATCACTCATCTCCGGATCTATAACTGTCCCTACAACCACTGTCGCCCCTTCTGAAGTAAAGCCTTTTATTACTTCACCCACTTCTTCAAATTCACCAATGGATAAATCAGGCCCGGCTGTAATATTGACTAATACACCACGTGCCCCCGCCAAATCAATATCTTCAAGTAGTGGGCTTGCAATAGCCGCTTCTGCGGCTAAACGTGCTCTATCCTCACCAGAACCAATACCGGTCCCCATCATAGCCATACCCATTTCCGACATCACTGTACGAACGTCAGCAAAATCGACGTTGATTAAACCAGGACGCGTGATTAAGGCAGCGATTCCTTTAACCGCGCCAAATAATACATCATTTACGGCTTTAAATGCATCTAAAAGACTAACATCTTTACCTAAGACATTCATTAACTTATTATTGGGTATTGTAATTAGTGAATCCACATACTGGCTCAAATGCTTAATTCCTTCTTCTGCTAAGTGCAAACGTTTCTTTCCTTCAAATACAAAAGGCTTGGTTACAACAGCCACTGTCAAAATTCGTAGTTGTTTTGCAATCTCTGCCACAACAGGCGCTGCACCTGTTCCCGTACCACCACCCATACCTGCCGTAATAAACACCATGTCGGCCCCTTCTAGCGCCGCTCGAATACGTTCTCTATCCGCTTCGGCTGCTTGCCGACCTATATCTGGATTTGCACCGGCCCCTAATCCTTTTGTAATCTGTTGTCCAAGCTGTAATAAACATTTAGCCGATGAATTTTTTAAAGCTTGGGCATCTGTATTAGCACAGATGAATTCAACACCATCAATATCTTGCGCTAACATATGTTCAAGGGCGTTTCCTCCCCCTCCCCCCACGCCAATAACTTTTATTACCGCATTTTGTAAAGGGGTATCAACTAAACCAAATAGGGAACTCATGATTCACTCCTCAGACCTTCAATATTATTTAGGACTATCGACACTTAACACGATGAGGGTCAGAAATCGTGTATTTTGCTATTTCTTTATTCACATCTACCGTTTATATCTCATCTCAATGTCGATAAGCACGTTGGGCTAAAAATTTTCACGTAACCATTTTTTCATACGGGCTAATTTACCCCGAAATATTGCCTGATTAGGCTTACGCTGTTCAATCTGTTGTTGATAGCCATAAAGTAATAAGCCTGTACCTGTTGCATACATACCATTACTCGTCACTATACTATTTCCATTAATATATTGTGGATTACCTAATCTAACTGGTAATTTAAAGATCTTCTCTGCTAATTCAACTGAACCACAAACATTCGAAGCTCCTCCAGTCAATACAATTCCTGCCGCAAGAAACTCTTCAAAACCACTACGAAGTAACTCTGTCTTCACTAAGCGAAAAAGTTCTTCATAACGCGGCTCTACTACTTCAGCTAAAGCGCGTTTAGAAAGGGTTCTGCCGGGACGATCACCTACACTGGTGACTTCTACCAATTCATCCGAGTTCGCTAACTCAGCTAAGGCACAAGCATATTTTCGTTTGATCTGTTCCGCACTTTGTGTGGGTGTTCTTAAAGCAACTGCAATATCATTGGTCACCTGGTCACCTGCAATAGGAATAACAGAGGTAAAACGAATAGCACCTTGCGTAAAAATAGCAATGTCTGTTGTTCCGCCACCAATATCAATTAAACAAACACCCAGTTCTTTTTCATCGTCTGTCAATACCGACTGACTGGAGGCGAGTTGCTCTAAAATAATCTCTGAAACATCTAAACCACAACGTTGTATACATTTAATTATATTTTGCGCAGCGCTAACAGCGCCTGTTACCATATGGACTTTCGCTTCTAATCTAACACCTGACATACCTATTGGTTCACGAATACCCTCTTGGCTATCAATAATAAACTCCTGAGGTAGTATATGTAATATTTTTCGATCAGCCGGAATTGCAACGGCTCGTGCCGCATCAATTACACGCTCAACATCGATGTGTGTTACCTCTTGATTTTGTATCGCCACAATTCCATGTGAATTTAAACTACGAATGTGGTTACCCGCTATACCTGTATAGACGCTTCGAACAGGATAACCCGCCATCGATTCGGCTTCCCCCACCGCTTGTTGAATTGAATTGACTGTCGCATCAATGTCAACGACTACGCCTCGTTTTAATCCCAATGATGGATGAACACCTAAACCAATAACCTCAATTCCTTCTGGCTTCACTTCACCGACCAAAGCATTGACCTTAGAAGTACCGATATCTAAACCTACAAGCAAATTTTTAGTCGGTTTTTTTGCCATATTCACTTCACCTTTAAAATAACTGAATTGTCGACTATTAACTAATAACTAAGCAGCCTTCATCTAAGAAACTTTTCGTTTAAACTTTACAGCCATACCATGGGCATAACGAAGATCCACATAATCTATCATAGATGCTTTACTGGCAATAACCTCTGGATAAACCCCAACAAAACGTTTTAGTTGTTGATCAGGCTCTGTACGACTTAAATAAACGGCTAGACCATTACTTAAACGTAAATACCAATATTGCTGATCAACTAACTTTAATACTTTTATTTTTAATGCTAAACCCAAAACAAGAGGTTGTATTATTTGATAAGTTTGAAGCAAATATTTTTGTTGTCCTAAAGGACCAACAAAAAACGGTAAATCAAGTGATAAAGGATCAACTTGACCTCTGCTAAAAATATTACCTTGCGTATCTAATAAATCATTATTACCTATCAATGCCACTGGTTTTTTTACATTAAAATTTACTACTAACGTGCCAGGCCAGAAACGCTTTATAGTCACTGTATCTATCCATGATTCCTGCAATAACCTTTCTTTTAATTGGCGACTGTCTAAACGCAAAAAACCCTTTTCGGTAAAAGGGATAATAATTTGCTGTAAACTATCACGTTTAACACGATTAAAATCACCCGTGATTTTAATATGTCTAACAGGAAAAACTGCAGGATCCTTGCATTTTTGCCAAGCCAATATTCCACTTAAAAAAACAAGCAGTATCAACGAAAGTCTAAAAAACCAGCGTCTAAAAATTGATAAGGAATTGAAATTAACCCTGCTTGGTTTGTCGGACTGTCGCTGGAATCGTTGGCCTTCAATCACCTTCCCATCTTTAAGCATCGCCGAACCGTCAAAATACAGAATTAAAAAAGGATAATAAGCCATGTATAGTATTTCCGCCAGTTTTAAGACTAAATAAGGCTTTTGGCGAAACATTTTGTTGCTGACTTTAGAAGCGTTAATCTTATAATTAATACTGAATAATCACACTTTCTTCCCCAAAAAGTTGGCGAAGATCATCTAGTAAATCATCCGAAGGCTTTACAGCCCAACCATTTCCTAAGCAAAGTTGGAGTTGTGAGCCTAACTCTGGATGATGATATTCGATTACAGTAGAACAACGTCCTGGACAAAAAACACTCATCTTTTCTTTCATTACTTCAAGCTGATTCGACTTGATTAATGGTTTAGATAGTTTAATCAATAAACGTTTTGCATAAATTTCTCTCGCTTCGGCGATATCTAAAACCTTTTTAGCTAATACACGTGTATTACCGGTTAATTCATCCTGCTGGCTTTCTCCTTCAATGATTAATAATTTGTCTTTATTTAATTTTTCTCGAGAAGCCGTATAAATATCACTAAATAAGGTAACCTCTAGACGACCACTCGCGTCTTCTATATTTAAAATAGCCATACGATCGCCACGTTTTGTCCATAATGATCGAATATTAAGCACCCAACCGGCTATGGTTAGTGAATGGCCCGTTTTAAAAGCACATTCACTTAAATTAGAGGTTATAAAGCAGGCTAATTCTTTCGCATAATTTTCTAAAGGATGACCACTTAAATAAAAGCCTAATACTTCTTTCTCAGCTTGTAAGCGCTGTAATTTTGGCCAATCCGCTTGATGAACTATTTCTTTTTGTTCGACAACCATCGCAAGCCCAAAAAAATCTTGTTGTCCTGAATCAATGGTTGACAATTGCTGCTCCGCTGCTAATAAAGCAGCTTCCAAATTCGCCTTAAGTGTAGCGCGATTAAAACCTAATCTATCTAAGCACCCTGAATAGATAAGCGCCTCTAAACCACGGCGGTTTAATTTGTGTTGATCCGCACGCTGACACAGATCAAATATATCTTTAAATGCATTCTCCTCGCGCCTTTTAATCAGCATCTCAATAGCCGAAGCACCTAAACCTTTTATAGCACCTAAACCATAACGAAGTTCACCTTTCTTTGATACTGTAAATTTATAATAGCTCGTGTTGATATCCGGCGGTAAAACATTTAACTTCATTAACCGACATTCTTCTAAAAAAAAGACGACTTTCTCGGTATGCTCCATATCAGATGATAGAACAGCCGCCATAAATTCAGCCGGATAGTGCGCCTTCAGCCAAGCCGTTTGATAAGAAACAAGCGCATAGGCTGCTGAATGTGATTTATTAAAACCATAGTCAGCAAATTTTTCCATCAAATCAAAAATTTGATTCGCTAAACTTAACGAAACACCCTTTTCTTCTGCACCTCGTGTAAAAATAGCCCGCTGTTTTGCCATTTCTTCTGATTTCTTTTTCCCCATAGCGCGACGTAATAAATCCGCCGCTCCTAAAGTAAAACCGGCTAAAACCTGGGCAATCTGCATTACCTGTTCTTGATAAAGAATAATTCCATAGGTAGGGCGTAAAATAGGCTCTAAAAAAGGATGAGGATATTCAACTTGGGCTCTTCCTTGTTTTCGATTGATAAAATCATCGACCATGCCTGACTGCAGGGGACCCGGGCGAAATAAAGCAAGTAATGCAATAATGTCTTCAAAGTTATCTGGACCTAACCGCCTAACCAGATCCCGCATTCCCCGTGACTCTAATTGAAAAACAGCCGCTGTTTTACAAGCTTTTAATAAGGTAAAGGTTTTAGGATCGGCCAAAGAAATTGTGGCAATATCCAATGGCGTTTCTTTTTCTGCTCTTTTTGCATTAATTGATTGAACCGCCCAATCAATAATTGTCAACGTACGCAGTCCAAGAAAGTCAAACTTTACAAGACCGACTTTTTCAATATCATCTTTATCAAACTGGGTAAGACAATGCGTTCCCCCTGGTTCGCAATAAAGCGCTGTGAAGTCAGTCAGCTTAGACGGCGCAATAACAACGCCCCCTGCATGTTTACCCACGTTACGCACCAGTCCTTCTAGTTTTTTAGCTAAATCAATTAATACTTTTATCTCATCTTCATTCTCATAACGTTGTTTTAGCTCCTCTTCTTGGTTGAGTGCCTTTTCCAAGGTAATACCTAATTCAAATGGAATTAATTTGGCGATTTTGTCGACCATTCCATAGGGGTAGCCTAAAACACGTCCTACATCCCTAATAACTGCACGCGCAGCCATGCTACCGTAAGTAATGATTTGCGAAACTGATTCGCGGCCATAGCGTTCTGTTACATAATCAATAACACGATCACGTCCTTCCATACAGAAATCAATATCGAAATCTGGCATGGAAATACGTTCTGGGTTTAAAAAACGTTCGAAAAGTAAACCATATTGCAAAGGCTCTAAATCCGTAATTTGCAAGGCATAAGCAACAATTGAACCCGCACCCGAACCTCTTCCCGGACCTACTGGAATACCATTTTCCTTCGCCCAATGGATAAAATCAGCGACGATAAGAAAATAACCCGCAAAACCCATGCTGTTAATAACTTTCAGTTCGGTATTCAATCTATTAAAATAAACTTCTTCTGGAGGCTTCAACGCCTCTAATTGAGCATTAGTTACATTTTGATTATAAATATTCAGATTTTCTAAACGTTTAATTAACCCTTTTTTTGCTTCCGCTACAAGAAAACTTTCCGGCGTCATTCCTGCAGGAATAGGGAAATTAGGCAAAAAAACTTTACCAAATGCTAGCTCCAAGTTACAACGTTTAGCAACCTCTGAGGAGTTAACAATAGCCGATGGAATGTCAGCAAACAAACGATACATCTCTTCTGTAGAACGAAGAAATTGCTGCTCACTATAAACTTTTGGTCGCTTTGGATCATTTAAGATATAGCCACTATTAATGCAAACCCGGGCTTCATGGGCATCAAAATCTTCTGCATACAAAAAACGCACATCATTACTCGCTACCACAGGCATATTGCATTCTGAAGCCAACTTCGTAACAGCGGCAATATAGGTCTCTTCTTGTGTTCGACCTAAACGCTGCAATTCTAAATAAAAACGATTTGGAAACACTGAAGACCAAGTATGCAATAATTCTTTCGCTAATGCGTATTGATTCTTAAGTAGCGCGTGACCAATATCACCTTCTTTACCCCCCGATAAAACAATCAGACCCTCTGAATGCGCGGATAGCCAATGTCTTTGCACAATCGGTTTATCTTCTGACTGTCCTTCTAAGTAAGCCCTAGAAACTAACTGGATTAAATTTTGATAACCTTTTTGATTTTGACATAGTAATACTAATCGAAACCGCAGTTCAGGAAAATTAATATTTTCTATCCAACATTCAGTACCTATGATAGGTTTAATGCCTGCTTTTATCGCTGTTTGATAGAACTTAATCGCTGCAAAAAGATTAGATTGGTCAGTGATTGCAATGGCGGGTAATCCTAGTTCGACCGCTCTTGCAACCAATTCGTCTATACGAACTAATCCGTCACTCAAAGAATATTCCGTATGGAGGTGTAGATGAACAAAAGAAGACAGCATAGAAAACAACTCACCCATTAGCGGAAGTTTACATTCTGCCATCGCAGCTGCTAACTTACCACCCTTTAGTCAGAAGGTTCGCATGTTTATAAGAAAACCGCTGGACAAGCGTTATAAACAATAACTGCCATATTGTGATCGGATACGTGTGGCCATCTAAAAACGTGATTGAGTGGCTACCCACTTTCGTGAACTTACCATGGCGCTTTTGACCAACATGGACTAGTAGGTGCGGAAACTCCTTATTCACTAACCGCTAAATTCTAAACTGTAGGTGCAGCTAAAGAGGACAAAAAAAACTTGATCTTTTCTTTCATTAAAGGTTTTTCCCAAACCTCATCAATACCCAACTTTAAACAGGATTGTTTAAACTGTGCATCTACTTGCGCAGTTAATGCAATAATAGGGATATGTGGTTTATTGTTAATTTTTTCCCAATGGCGATATAAGAGGGTAAGTTCGTCACCATTTATATCTGATAACCCGATATCAGTAATGATGAACGAAAAAGAACGTGTTTTGGCTAAACTAAGCGCCTCAATAGCGCTTGAAACTGCTTTGACTTTATATCCCTCATTTTCAAGAAGCGTTTCTCCAACTTTTAAAGCAACTGGGTCATCTTCAATAAATAGAACTAATTTATTAGTTGCGGGTAAGTTTAAATCCCTGCTTGCTGAAAACGTAGTTTTCTTGCGCACAAACTTTACTGGCGCGCTTTTCTTTCCATTTTTTTTATCTGCACTTTTACATTCTAAGGAATTCAAAAAGTTCTTTTTTTCTAGTTCTTTAACGATAGGCATTAATAAAGAAAAAAAGAAAGTTGCTCCTTTTTCTAACGAGCTATCAACCTGAATTTCGCCTCCCAACAATGAAACAAACTTTTTAACAATATAAAGCCCTACACCATGGCCTGGACTTGCTCCCTCATAAACGTGTTTCACCCGAAAAAATTGATCAAATATAAAGGGTAGTTTCTCAGATGGTATTCCAGGCCCCGTATCTGTCACCCTAAACTCAATATGGGCTGCATCCGCTGCATCGGTTTCGGCTAGTTTCTTAACCCCTAAAGTAATCTTTCCTGTATCTGTAAAATTAATCGCGTTTGCAATCAAATTCAATAAAACTCGCTCAAGCTTAATACGGTCACCCATAACTAAACCCGAGATATGTGTATCTATATCTAAATGAAAGGTGAGTCCTTTTAATTTAATAGCGGGTAAAAAAAGATTTTTTAAAGACTGCAAAAATTCAGATAAAGAAAAAGATTCTCTTTTAAGACTGTCTTCGTTGATTTGATCGATAGATGCAACATCAAGTATGCTATTTAGCAAGCCTAATAGCTGTTCAGCCGATCGGTAGATGAGTTTTATATCTCTCGCTGCTTCATTATGCAAATGAGGCTCAAGCAAATCAGCTAATCCCAAAATACCCGTAAGCGGCGTACGAATATCGTGACTCATGTTGGCTATAAATACTGTCTTCGCTCGATTGGCTGCTTCTGCAGCTAATTTAGCTTTTGCTAATGCTTGCTCCGCTTTTTTTCGCCCCGTAATATCTGTTGATATACCTAAAACCCCCACTACATTCTTGCTTTTATCATATAGCGGCACTCGATTAGATAGATAATAAAAAACTTCACCTGCAGAGTTAGTTACAGGCGGTTCTTCACGATTTAATTTTGCCTTTCCTGATCTCATAACCTCCAAATCATCTTCTTTAAAAGAAATTTCTTGGCCTTCTGTCCAATGTGCCCGCTTGCCCATTTCTTCATAGTCAATTCCTCTAAATTCATCAATTGACTTAAGACCAAGTAATTTGGCTGTATTAAAATTACAACCTAATCCCCTACATTCTTTATCTAGCCAAAAAATATTGTTAGGTAAAGCGGCTAATAAATTTCTATAATAAAAATGAACATCTTCAATGCTCGAAAATTTTGGCACCTCTATTTTATTTTCGCTCTTATTACTCATAGTAAAAACCTTAAAATTTTACAGTTTATTTTACTCGTAAATCTTTCATGATTTCTGTATCACATTTATTTTTCAACTCAGCTTCATCTAAACAATCACATACTACTTTTGCTAACTTCAAAACGTTTTCTCCTTCAAATATAGTATCATGCCCCCCTTCTACATCATATATTTCTAAATATTTGCAATATTTAGTCCAGTGATTATCGAATGAATTTATATCGCGGTATACAGGCGAAACGTCCTTTGCTTTGAAAAGCGTTAATTTTTGATCCGTAAATGGAATTTTATAATTTGCATTTTGTTGCGCTCTTGCCCATTGTAATTCCAATAATTTATCAGCCGATTCAATTTTTTTATCTAAAAACTCTCTTTTCCACTTATCATATTGAGCTCTCATGATGACATCAAATAAGTGCTTATTTTTTTTCAATTGCGCGGGATAAGGCGCCCAACCATCAAATAAACCTATAAATGCAACTTCTTCTCCAAGACGCTTAAACTCTTGTGTCATAGCTATACTAGTGGCAGCACCCGCAGAAGCACCTCCTATTAAATAAGGTCCGTGCGGTTGAATTTGACGTATCGCATGCACATAAGCTATTGCCATCTCCTCGACCGAATGGAAATGCTGAGTTAATGTTTCCATCCCCAAATCCTGAATCCCATAAAGTGGCCTTTCTAAATCCCACGATTCTGATAATGCTAATTGAAGAAACCAAAAGATGGCCCCGCCAACAGGATGAACCAAAAATAAAGGCGTTTTTCTGCCTGAATCATGAAGTGGAATAACACACCGTTTTAGAAACGTGTTTTTTTTACTTTTAAAATAATTAAATTCTGTAATATCAGTTTTTTTAATATCTAATTCAGTTATATAGCTTGCTAAATCTCTGATAGTAGAATGACTATAAAGTGCTTTTAAATCTACCTCTACTTTAAACTGACTCTTAATCTCTCCTAATAATTGTAAAGCAAGCAATGATTTTCCACCTAATTGAAAAAAATTATCAAGCATACTAATAGGTTCTTTTATACCTAAAATAGTATTCCACATAGCTTCCATTTTTATCTCTATTGGTGAATTAGCTGCAACTATATATTTTTTAGAATTATGTTGAGTGCTCTCTAATTCCAATAAAGCCGCTTTATCAATTTTACCATTAGCAATCAAAGGAAAAGCGTCAAGAAAAGTAATGGCAGGTATGAAACTTAACTCAAAGCTATTTTTTAAAAAAGTTCTCAGTTGTTCTTTATCAATTTTACTTCCTTCTTTTCGTATAACGTAAGCCGTCAGTTTCTTAATGCCATTCTGTAATTGTTTTACTAGTACAGTTGCTTTAGAAACTTCAGGATGTTCTTCAAAGGCTGCCACCACGTCGCTTAATTTTACAAAATATCCATCAATTTTTACTTGATCGTCGATTCGCCCTACATATATGAAATCACCTTTTATCGTTTGATATCCCCAATCCCCAGTACAGTACATTCTATCAGCCGGATTGTTACTGTAAGAATCAGGTATAATTTTTTCCGTAGTTAATTGCGGATGATTCCAATAAGCTAATGCAACTCCTGGCCCACTCACCCAAATTTCTCCAACGCATAAAGGTGGAAGTAAACGTCCCGATAAATCTCGTATATAGATTTTAGTATTGGCTATAGGTTTACCTATAGCACATTTAAAAGGTAATTCAGGAACTGTCACATCTAAAGTATAAGAAGTCACTACATGAGTTTCTGAAGGACCATAGTGATTAGTAAGCTTTATATGCTCATTTCTTTTAAAAAAAGATAAAATTTCTGAATAGAATTTGAGCTCTTCTCCAGCAACAATAATCTCTACTAAATTTGGCAGAGAATAACTGGACATTTGATTAACTGCTTGGCAAAAAATAGCAAGCAAAGCAGTGGGTAAAAATAATATATTAATTTTGTTGTGTTTAATATATTCGGTTAATAGCGACATATTTAATTTTATATCATCAGGAATAAAATAAAGTGTATGGCCATTAAGTAAACTAAAAAATATTTCTTGTTGGCAAACATCAAACCCATAACTTGCAAACTGAGCAACCCTTAACGCACGGCCTAGATATTTTTTATTTTGCCAACCCGCCAAATTCGCTATGGTTTCATGAGATTGCACAACACCCTTGGGATTACCCGTCGTTCCGGATGTATAAACATGGAAAAGTGCTTTGGTAGACGAAGTATCTACAGCGTCATAGTCAGACATTGCTGATTCGACTCTATGATTTTGCTTAAAACAAAATAAACGTAAATTTATAGTAGAGTACCGAGATTTTTTTAAGACTTTATCAACAAAAACTATTTTTTCTTTAGGAAATTTATAAGCTATTCGTTCTTCTATGGCAGATTCTGTCAATATAAAGGTTGGATTGGAATCCTCAATTATATAATTAATACGCGGCGTAGAATTTTTAATATCCAGCATGACAATAACAGCTTTCGCTTTGACTATAGCTAACTGTCCTATCAACATTTCTAAATTTCGATCGATACATATTGCAATAATATTGCCTGGTTTTACCCCTTTTTTAAGCAAAAGAGTACTTAAAAAATTAGCGCTATCATTAAGCTGGCTAAAAGTTAATTGTTTCCCTTGAAAAACACCCGCAATACGATCAGGCGTTTCTTTAACTTGCTCCTCAAATAACTTAATAATAGATTTATTAGGAAGAAACGTATCCATTTTTGTTTTTTCCCATTCAGCATACATCGATTGATATTCGTAAACCGTCAAAAAATTTAACTGGTAAATAACCTGACAAGGTTTGGCAAGAATTTCTCGTAATACGGTTTTAATGTGTCCTATTAATCGATGAATACTAACTGCATTAACGCGGTTACTATCGTAATTAAATTTTAAAGATAATTTTTTACCAGGAATAGCGATTAATGTCAGTGGATAATGGACAGGGTCAATAATTTCTAAATCACTAAAGTCCATTTTTAATACTTCACTCTCAAACTTAGGATAATTTTCGGTCACCACTAAGGTTTCTAAAAGAGGAGAAAGAGAAGCAATACCGCTCCACGTTTTTATCTGGTCCAATGGAGTGTAAGCAAAATTGAACATATCAAATATCTGCTCTTGTACTTCCTTAAAATACTGCGTTATTGTCACGTTTTTCATGCGAATTCGTAATGGCAAGGTATTTATTAACAATCCGAGTGTTTTCTGTAAATCAAACGACCTATTAGATACAGTAATTCCAAATATAACGTCTTCACCTCCGGCACACCCTGCATAATAGTGTAAAATTAAACCCCATATTCCCAGGATAAAACTATTAAACGTAAGTCCCTGTGATTGACAAAAATCTTCAATTTGAACCATTAATTCTGCAGAAAATTCGGTTACTTCACTCTGATGATTCGGTGATATAAATAAATCTTCCGTTTTTAACGGTTTTATAATAGGACATTCCGTAGTGGACTCAACTCCCTCAAAGTAAGATTTCCAATAATCGCCGGCTTTATCCAAATTTTGTGCCACTAACCACGCTATATAATTTTGATAGGAAACAGAAGCAGGCAAAATTTCATTCGATTGATTTAAGTATTTATAGTATTGCTCCAACTCTTTAAATAATAAAGATAAAGACCAACCATCAAGTAAAAGATGGGATACTGTCAGGATAATTTTATGCTGGCCATTTGGCAATAAAATAGTATTTATTCGTAGCCCTTGCGGCTTATCTGGTTTAAAACCCAATTGTCTATCTGCTTGTAAAAATTCTTTCAGTTCTACTTCTAAATTCTTCTCGGAAAAATGAACCCAGTTATGATTTTGCCAAATAAGCGTACTTTCTTTATAAACATGTTGTAAAGGTTCTGCTAAACCTTCCCATTCAAAAGCAGTCCGTAAAATGTCATGCCTTGCCACAAGATATTTAAAAGCCTGATGTAACCTTACAATTTCAATACTCGGATCAAGATCCCAGAGTAATTGCACTACGTACGATTCCGACTCCGGATTAACGAGATAATGAAATAATAACCCTCTTTGCATTGGACTCAAGGGATATGATTTTTCTATAGGAGAGTCAATAAAAAACAAATTATTATCTTTTCTTAAATTTTTTATCTGATGTTTCTTAGCTTGAGATAAATAGGACTCTAAAATTTTAAAATAGGACTCTAAAATTCTTCTCATCGTTTGTTGCAAGAAATGATTTTTACTGTAATTACAAGTAATATGAAGGCAATTTTTAATTATTGTCGCTTCAATAACTATCAAATGCGTTCTTTCATTATCAGGATGAGACACCAAATCAAGTCCCTTAAACTGAAAAGGGCTATCTTCAGAAAATAGTTGGTCAAATTGTCCCCAATAATTAAAACAAATCTGACTAGCGTTTATTAATTTTTTCTTATCAATACTTAGATAACGTTGCACTCCATAATCGAGCCCATTATTTGGAATAGCCTCGAATTGATCCTGCACAAGCTTTACTATTTCATTTAGGGAAGTACAATCGCTCAAGTTAAAACTCATTGGAAATAAACTTGTAAACCAACCTATAGCACTTTCTAACTTTAAGGTAGAATCGATAGATGCTTCTCTCCCATGTGTTTCTATATCTAAAACACACTCTTTATTACCCGTCCAATCAACTATTGTTTTTATCAAAACTGCCATTAACAATTCACGAGGACGAATTTCATTTTTTAAAAGTTCTAACGTTAATTCTTTATTTAATCTCTGCGTTATATTATCACTATATTTTTCTATATTTTCTCCTACTATATGATCACAAATCAAAGAAAATGGATTATGCATATCCTTTTTCCAAAAATAGCTAGGCTCATTATCTTGGATCTTTTTATATTTTTGTAAAGTACTTGACCACTTACTAAATGGGCTAGCATGCGTAGAAAGCGACATATTTGCTAAAGAAAAATTTTCCAATTTATAAGCCATTTCTAGATCTTTTAAACAAACCCGCCAAGAAACACCATCTACGACCAGATGGTGAATCGCTATTAATAAATAGTGACGCGGTGAACAATTGACTGCTAAATTTTGTAGAATTACGGCGCCGATGATCGGCCCTGTTTCTATATTAAAATTACTTTGCAGACGGATGCTCCAATAGTCCGCAATTTTTTTAAAATCAGCTTCATTAGCCCAACTTTTTTGCTGGACCTCAATTATAGTTTTATTGTCTAGCTTCTCTTGTACGTAGCTTTGTTCCCAACCCAAAGTCGTTGGTTTAAAACGCAATGAAAAAGTTGAATACGCAGTAGACCAGTCTTTTAAAATTTTTACTAAACGATCAATATGAGTGTCTAAGCTTAATTCCAATAAACAGACTTGACTAAACTGGTTCGGCACTTTTAATTTTTTATCAAAAAACCAATGCTGTATTGGTGTCAAAGGAAACGATGTCGTTGACTCTTCCACTGCCTCATGAAAAGTAATTTTTTCTAATTTAGTGGCTAATTCTGCAATCGTCGGCGTTTTAAAAAAATCCTTTATTGATAAATAATACCCACGTTGTTGTAATTCTGCTGAGACTTGCATTGCCAAAATAGAATCTCCACCCAAGGCAACAAAACTGTCGTGAATGCCTATCTGTTCTCTATGCAATATCTGACGCCAAAGTGTAACTAATAAAATTTGTTTGGAGTTTTCAGGTAGTGTTTGCTTAACGGCTGTAATAGGCAACGTAGTATAACTTCCTTTAATGAGTGTATTTCTATCAAGTTTGTCATGCCGAGTTCTTGGAAACTGTAAATCATAAAAATCATAAAAAATAACAGGAATCTCATAATGCGGAAGTATTCTACTTAAATAGCATTGCAACCCTTCTGTCGTTAAAGGTTCATCTATTGATTGTAATTCTTTAGATTGAATGACATAGGCGACTAACTGCTTATGTCCATTAACTCCCACTTGCTTTATTGCAACGGCAGCTTCTTTAACACGAGGATGTTTTTGAAGTATCGCTTCAATACCGGCTAAATTTATTCGCAGGCCATTTACTTTCACCATTGTGTCAATACGGTCTAAATATTCTATACTAAGTTCTTTTCTTTCATTGACTAAAAAACGCACTAAATCACCCGTGGCGTAAATACGCTCGCCTGAAATGAAAGGATTAGGAATAAACTTTTCGTCGGTAAGTTGTTTTTTATTTTCATAACCTCCTCCTAAACAAACACCTCCAATATAAAGCTGACCTTCTTGTCCAATACCAACCAGTTGTAAATTTTCGTCCAGGATATAAACCTTTACATTGGCTAAAGGTAAACCAATGTCAGCATGTGAGTTATAACTTTCAGGAGGATGGTCAGCTGCAACTGTAAAAATTGTTGTCTCCGTAGGACCATAAGCATTTAATAAATGATAATTTCTCCATAGTGTCAACACTTCCTCAGTACATGCTTCACCCGCAGCAATCACATAACGTAAAGCGGGTAAGTTTACAGGCGGGGTTAATTTGAGCACTGAGGGTGGAAAACCTGCTATGGTTATACCGTATTTGCGCAATGTATCTGCAAGAATAGGTCCCGGAGAACGCTCATCCTGAGTGGGAATTCGCAACTTTGCACCAGATATCAAAGCAGAAAATATTTCCCAATAAGCGACGTCAAAGGTAGATTCAGAAAAATTTAGTACGATGTCATTGGCTGTTACCTTCAATTTTTTCGCTAGCGAAAAAACTAAATTTACAACACCTTTATGAAGCACCTTAACCAATTTAGATTTACCTGTTGTACCGGAGGTTGGTAAAAAATAAATCGCAGAATCAGGGGATACAGTAATATTCAAATTACCCTTAGGCTGGAGCATTAAATCTTCTTCTAGTTTATCTAATTCAAAATAGTTAGCTTTCCCCTTTAACTTACTACTATAATTTTTATGCGTTAATACGCAGCTCGCTTGGCTATCTTTTAAGATCTCAGCTATTCTTTCTTTTGGATATTCTACATCTACAACCACAAAGGAACAGCCACTTTTTCCTATAGCTAATTGGGCTATAACCCTATCGATTCCACGCTGCATAAAAACAGCGATACGTGACTCTTGCTTTATTTTTTTTTCAAGTAAAAAATGTGCTAATTGATTGGATTTTTCATTTGCATTTATAAAATTAATCTTTTCTTCTTCATAAAATATACAGCTATTATATGGTGTCTTTTCAGCTTGCTCTTCAAATAATTTATAAATAGTCTTCTTTGGATAATATTCATCTGTATTGTTAATGTCATATGCTATTTTTTTTAAAAAATTTTTAGGAAGTAAAGACAATAAAGCAATCGACTGATTTGAATTTTTAATAATACCTGCTAATAATGTTTCCAAATGAGCTGGAATATGGTTGAACACCTCTTCTAATTGTCTATTACAAACAATTTTTTTTATAGAAAGTAGAATTTTTCTATCTTTAATTTGAATATTAAATGGGTGTTGCTTTGATAAATTACTTTCAGATGAAGCAGGATATTCTGATAAAAAAGGATCCAATGTAATTGAGATAATAGGCTTTTCAATTGAAAGAAACTCTGGATAACGTCCATGCAAATCCTGCAAAAAAGTTTTATTACGCTCTAAAATTAATTTTTTTTTTAAAATAGTCTCTAAAACTTCTTTAAAATTCATTTCATCTTTAAGAAATAAAATAAGTGGTACTAAATCAGAGATGAGACTTTGTTGTAAATACGCATGTCTTCGAGTAACCGGTGTATTAAACGCCACGCCTAGTATTTCTTTATTTCCAAAACGGTACAGATAAAGCAAGCAAAGCGCCAAAAGGATATCTGAAGTATTTATTTCTGGGAATAAGTTATTTAGCTGTACCCTAAACTTTTCCCCCAAATTAAATTCTGTTATATTTTCTGGGATATCTTCTAAGTTACTCAATGTTCTTATTTCTAAACGCGGAAGACTTGCCGGTTTAAAACATCGCCATTGCCTCAACCAAAACTGTTCATGCTTTGCCAACTCAATACTTTTTTCTTGGAATGCTTCCCAGCTATTATAATCAGGAATATATAGCTCTTTGCCTACTTTTATATCTAAATTTTTATACATCCCCAACAAATCGCAAGGAGTCCCATCTAAATTTTTAAGTCGTTTAATACTTATAGTCTTTGTTTTAGTAGCTACTTGCAGTTCTTTTTTATCACATAACACAACGGTCCCTGGCAAATTAATTTCATTGCTAGAAATAGAGGTTAATTCATCAACGATATAGGCCGTTCCCTTATAAACAAATTTACAAGTAGAAAAAAAATTATTATGGTTTCCTAACTGCGCTGCACGATAAAGTGCTTTTATCTTTTCTGCTGTTTGATCCCAACGAATCCAGCCATTACCTGCAGGTTTACTATATAATCCACAATAAGTATTAGGATCAACTTGCTGCGGTTGCCTTATATAAGTATCGGTTAAAAGCTCTGATAATAATTCTTTAAAAGTAGAAAAAGCTGTTTCATAACATTTTTGATTAAGACTCAGTGCCGTATCGTCTGGTTCTAAAGTAACTTTAGCCTGCTTGAGAATGTCTCCGGCATCTACTTTTTCTAACATAATATGCCATGTAATACCGTGTTCTTGTTCGCCATTAATAATAGCCCATGAAGTTGAATGCATACCTGCGTAACGAGGCAAAAAGGAATCATGAAAATTAATAGAAAAAATACGTGGCTTACTTAACAACGGCCTCTTTAAAATAGTAGGATTGACGATACTAAAAAGATAATCAAAGTTATCGTCTAAAATGGCCGTTTCATATTCTTGCTTATTCTCACTATCAAAACATGGAATACCATTTTTGTTAGCCCACTTTCCTATAGTTTTAGAAGAAGAAACTATTCCATGTATTAGCCAATTCTCGGACAGAAGCCACTCTAAGCAGCTCCTCGTTAAACCTCCTTCACCAAAGACGAAACAACTTCTGCTACTTTTTTTATTTTTATTCTCTTGTGTTCTCATAAAAAATAACCTTTTTTTAAAATTCCTTTATTTTAAGCATAACTTAATGTTAATGTTATATATTTAATATAACATATGTTATTTATAATCAAACAAACCATAATTTATTTTTAATAAAAAATCCATTTAAAAAATCTAAAATTTAAATTTTAGATTTAAATCAAATAGTTTCTGTAATTAAATTATAATAAAATTTAGAAAATTTTATCTTGTCTAAACCCAACTAAGTAAATAGTTAAAATGTGAAACAAAAAACTTAAGGGTTAAAATACAAAAGAATACTAGATTAGAATTAATTATTTTTAAAATGATTAATATAAAAAGGGAGAAGGGAAAGTGGTGAATCCACCACTTTCAGGTTCAGTACTTGAAATAAAACGACTATTAGATTTTTTAAGGATGATTGGAACTCCCCACCATCCTAACTAATTCACGGATAACAACAGAAAACATTATCAACTTTAACTCGGCAGTACTCCTTAAATCAGCTAGAAGACGCTTCCACCGTTTTAAAAATACTGGATTATTAGTTTCCCACTGCTCTAAACAAGTTTTATTGTTACCTTGCTCATCAATCACACATTGTAAAATAGCCACTGTTAACTGACGCTGCTGAGAATCCAAATCATCAAGTAGGACAACGCGACCCAGTGTATCCCATAGCGTTTCAATAATCTGCTTCATAATTTGTGATCGCAACCAAGTAAACTCAAACCTATCATTTATCATAAAATAAAGTTCAGCCACATCCAGTAAGGACAAACTATTTTTTTGAGCGGCCTCTATAATATCCAACAAAGCATATTCATGATCAATGCTAGCTATTCGTATAGACACTTTTTCCGGTATGCCCACTTCTTGTAATCCCTTTACACTTCTTTCCCATTGCTCTTTTTCCTCACCCACAACTAAATGAGGTAATTTTTCATGCAAAGACGCAACAGACGACTTAAAGCGATTAACCATATCCACAATATTTGTCAGTTGATCTTTATAGTTACAAATAAACCAGCGTGTGGCGCGTCTTATTAAGCGATTGATTTGGCGCATAACCGCATAACGCGTTTCCGAAGCTATTGTGTCATCCAAATGCTCGACAAGACCAACCAGTTCCGAAAGACCAAATACTTGGTGCGCAATAGCATAAGCGCGAGCAATGCAAGCAATATCAGCACCAATCTCAGCTTTTAAGCGAAATACAAAAGTAATGCCCATGTCATTAATCATCGCATTACTAATTTTTGTTGCGATAATTTCACGGCGCAGACTATGATGCTGCATAAAGTGAGAAAAACGACCGCGCAAAGGCTTAGGAAAAGCTGATTCCAATATTCGGGTTAAATAATCTTCTTCTAAACTATGCTCTAATAATTCAGCCTTAACCAACATCTTGGTATAGGCTAATAAAACTGCAATTTCAGGGCTCGTTAACCCTCTACCCAATGCCTTACGTTCCAATAATCCTTTTTCATCCGGCAAAAACTCTAAAGCCCTATCCAATTTTCCATCACGTTCTAATTCTTCAATATAACGTCGATGCAATTCTAACTCTTGCGGAGCATGCGCTGCCGCTAAACTAATCGTACGCGTTTGGCAAAAATTATCATACAGAACAAGTTTGGCAATTTCATCAGTCATTTCCATGAGTAACTGATTTCGCTGAACCAGCGTCATATCTCCCGCGTTAACCACGGCATTTAATAAAATCTTGCAATTAACTTCATGATCTGAACAATCAACACCCGCCGAGTTATCAATAAAATCTGTATAAATTAATCCACCATTAAGTGCATACTCAACACGTCCTAATTGTGTTAACCCGAGATTTCCTCCTTCTGCAACCATACGGCAACGCAATTCACTGCCGTTGATACGTAAATTATCATTAGTGCGATCCCCTACGTCTGTATCTCTCTCATTGGATGATTTGACGTATGTACCAATACCACCGTTCCACAACAAATCAACCTTAGCTTTTAAGATGGCACGTATCAAATTATCTGGAGCTATAAAATCTCTATTAATATCCAGTAACTGTTTAATTTCAGTCGATAAAGCAATGGATTTTTGCGAACGATTAAAGACACCACCCCCCTGTGAAATTAAATCAGGCTGGTAATCCTGCCAGGTAGAGCGGGGTAAATTAAATAAACGCTCACGTTCTGCAAAACTTTTTTCCGGATCTGGCCTAGGATCAATAAAAATATGCATATGATTAAATGCAGCGACCAGCTTGATATGTTTTGACAACAACATCCCATTACCAAAGACATCACCAGACATATCGCCAATACCAACCACAGTAAATTCATCCTTATCTGGATTGAGCTGTAAAGCCCTACCATGACGTTCCACCGATTCCCAAGCACCGCTCGCTGTAATACCCATTTTTTTATGGTCATAACCAACGCTACCACCCGAAGCAAAAGCATCACCTAACCAAAAGTTATATTCGGCCGCGATCGAATTAGCGATATCAGAAAAACTAGCCGTCCCTTTGTCTGCTGCAACCACTAAATAAGGATCCTCTTCATCGTAACGCACAACATCGCAAGGAGGAATAAGTACACTATTTTGCAAATTATCGGTTAAATCCAATAAGCCCCGCATAAACGTTTTATAACACTCAATAACTTCGCTCATGAGCGCTTCACGATCACCACCCTCAGGTAACCGCTTACAAACAAATCCTCCTTTTGCACCCGCAGGAACAATCACCGCATTTTTAACTTGCTGCGCCTTCATGAGGCCTAAGACTTCCGTTCGAAAATCTTCGCGCCGATCTGACCAACGAATGCCACCTCGCGCTACTTTGGCAGCACGTAAATGTACTGCTTCAACACGTGGCGAATAAACAAAGATTTCATATAAAGGACGCGGTAGAGGAAGATCACTAATTCGAGCAGGATTTAATTTAAACGCAATCCAGCTTTTAGATCTTCCCGAAGCATCCTTTTGAAAATAATTTGTCCGCAAAGTGGCTGACATCACTTCAAATAAGTAACGCAAAATACGATCTTCGTCTAAACTCACGACTGCATCCAATGCAATTTGCAAACTCTTTTCCAAACTTTCAATAGCATCGCGGGTGTCTTTCTCTTCTTGACGACTGGGATCAAAATAATATTTAAATAACTTAACTAAAAGTTTAGCTATGTTTGCATTACGCGACACGACACTTTCAACATAGAGTTGGCTAAAAGGAACACCTATTTGGCGTAAATACTTGGTGTAAGCTCTTAATATAGAAACCTCACGCCAGGTTAACTGACCAGCCAATATTAATCGATTAAATCCATCATTTTCCACTTCACCAAACCAAATTCTGCGAAAAGCTTCCTGGAAAATTTCTTTGACTTGCGGAGCTCTGATATCGTCAATGTGAACCGGCTTAAGCCCAAAATCATTAATCCAAACACGTTGGCCATTCTCTAAAGTGATAGCTTGTGGCCATTCATCGATAACGCGTAAACCCATATTTTCTAAAACCGGCAAAGCATCCGATAAAATAATAGGCTTGTCAGCTTGAAATAACTTAAAACGTAAAGGAACCGCTGTTTCGTTTGCCGGGTGGTAGAAGTTCATTTCTAAAGGACGTTTCGATGAAATCCTCTCTATATGTTCAATATCATGTACGGCCGTTAATGCTGGAAAAGTATCTCTATAACCACTGGGAAAAGCATAGCTATATTTCTGAATTAAATAGAAACCCTGTTCTTCACCATAATATTCGACTAAGGCTTGCCTCAATTCTTCTTTCCAAGAGCGCGCTACTTTAACCAATTGTGCTTCTATTTTTTTAACATCATAAGTCAGCTCTTTTTTCGGATCAGTACGAATCAGGAAATGAACACGAGCTAGTGTAGAATCACCAAACAAGGTAGAAAAACCGATTTCTATACCAGAAAATTCACGAACCAGAATTTTTTCCATTTCTTTCTGTAAATCGGTATTTAATTTTTCCTTAGGCAGATAAACCAAACAAGAAATAAAGCGTCGATACGTGTCTTGACGCACAAACAAACAAACTGCACGCTGTTCTTGAATATGCAAAATACCTAAAGACAGTTCTGATAGTTCACTCGCACTGGCTTGAAATAAATCGTCTCGTGGTAAACTAGATAATATATCTAATAAAGCTTTTCCTGCATGCCCTTTTAAAGGAAGATTTGAGTTTTTCAAAACCAATTGGATTTTTCGTCTTATCAAAGGGATATTTCTTGGGTCGCTGTGATACACCGTGGAGGTATAAAGACCGATAAAACGTCGTTCGCCAATTAACTCGCCCTTTTCATTAAATCGCTTAACACCAATATAATCAGCATAGACTGGACGATGCACTCTTGCCTTCGTATTGGTCTTAGAAATAACAAACACTTGCGGTGAAAACGCGAGTCGCCGTGCTTCAGGTGGTAATTCTGTCAGAGGCTTCTCTTCTTTACTCCTACTTTCATCTCGCAAAACACCCAAGCCGGATGATTTGATCATACGCAATGTTTTATGATCGTTACTTAACTCATAATCACGACATCCTAAAAAGGTAAAATGATCATTGAGCAACCAACGTAAAAAATTCTTCGATTCAGCTACATCTTCCAAATCATAAGGTGGAGAATTTTCCTCTAATTCCATTAAACAAGCTTGCATCCTACTACACATCTTTGGCCAATCTTTTACAACAACACTCACTTGCTCTAGTACTTTTTCTAATTTATGAGTCAATTTTTTCAGCGCCTCAAGATCAGAAATTTTATCAATTTCCATATAAATCAACGCTTCAACTTGTAACTCTGGTAAAGCAGCGTTAGAAGCTAAAATCTCAATAAGTTTTCCTTCGGAATTACGTCGTAATTTTATATCTCCAATATTGACACTAAAAAAGATATTAAAGCCCTGTCGGTTAATTTCCATACGGATAGAATCTACCAAGAAGGGTTTATCCTCGGTAATTAACTGGACTACCGTATACTTAGTTTCCCAGCCTTCTTTTTCAAAACTAGGATTAAAAATATTAACTTTATTTTGGCCTGGCAAACGCTGATAAATCAAATTCCAATGAGAGACTACCGCCCCGGCTAAATTTTCTATTGAACGGCTTTTGAGTGTCTCCAAATCGGTATGAGCGTAATATTGCTGGACAAAAGTGCTAAAAAAAAGTAGCTGTTCCCTCGCTATTTTTTCCTTAGCCAGAGCTGCAATTTTTTCTAAAATGTTTTGATGCGTAAGGTCAATAAGGTTATTCATATGTATCTAAAAAATAGTATCAGATCCCCAGCCGTCCGCGGGCTATCCTAACTCTCTGAATTTATGCTAAACGCTTTTTTGCAAATTGAACATTTTTGCCAAAAATATTTGGTCACATAAATCCAGTTATACTCCTGTAATGACCAATAGACACTCTATGGGGGTAAATGTAGACTAAGCTATTGTAATACGCTCTTTATGAAAAACCAATGTAAGAGATCCTTTTTTATGTCATTTTCCAACAGCGATCCGCTAGAGATCGATAAATTTTCCACAATGGCTGAGGAATGGTGGAACACAGAAGGTCCCTGCAAGCCTTTGCATGATATCAATCCAATACGTTTACAATTTATAAAAAAATATGTGAACCTCTCCGAACAGGAAGTAATAGATATCGGCTGTGGTGGCGGTTTATTAACTGAAGCTATGGCAAAGGCAGGCGCTCGAGTTACTGGTATTGATAAAAGCGAAGCGCTAATAAAGATTGCAGAGCAACATACATCCACCCAAAATAAATTAAATATTTGCTATATGATAGAAGATGCAGAAAAATTGGCAAAAAACCAAACTGAATACTTTGATGTCGCTTGCTGTATGGAATTACTCGAACATGTTCCTGATCCCGCCTCACTCATAAAGGTTTGTGCCGATCTCGTTAAACCAAATGGCTGGTTATTTTTTTCCACAATTAATCGTAATCCTTATGCCTATCTCACAGCAATTATCGGTGCAGAATATTTACTAAAGCTTTTACCCAAAGGAACGCATCAATATGAAAAGTTTATACGTCCTTCAGAACTTGCCAGCGCTGCACGTAAAGTCAGCTTAAGTTTACAAAAACTACAAGGCATTCATTATAATCCACTCATCCGCTTTGCTAAGTTGACAAATAATGTGTCTGTTAACTACATTGCTGCTTTTCAAAAACAAGACTGATGTCTCTTTCAACGTCTCCAAGACCAAAAATTAATAGTGTACTATTCGATTTGGATGGAACATTGCTTGATACTGCACCTGATTTAGCGGCTGCACTCAATGCCGTTTTATTAAGTCATCGTCATCAACCGCTACCGCTAGAGAATATTCGTCCTGCTATTTCTGAAGGTGCTGTTGGTTTATTAAAATTAGGATTTAAGATCACAGACCAAGATTCTAAATTATCTGGCCTGCGAAAACAGTTTATTGAATACTATAGCCAGCATATTTGTGAACACACGCAATTGTTTCCTCACATAGATACAGTTATTCACTATTTACAAGAAAACCATTTACCCTGGGGAATTGTCACCAATAAATCCTCCGTATTAACCACAAAGTTAATTAATCATTTCCCTTTACTGAAAACAGCAAAGTGTATCATTGCCGGAGATACATTAGAGTATAGTAAACCTCATCCTAAACCTTTACTGCACGCCTGCGAGTGCATTGCGTGTATTCCGGAAAATAGTGTTTATATTGGCGATGCAAAGCGCGATATTGATGCCGCTAATACGGCCAAGCTACATAGCTTAGTTGCGCTTTATGGCTATATCCGGAACAAAAAAGAGGCTAACTCCTGGGGAGCCAGTGGGATGATTGACACCCCGCTAGCTATTATTGATTGGTTAACTCAGTAATCAAAGAACAAACATTACAAAAAAGTGAGCGCAGTGAAAGAGCACCTAAATGCCCTAAAATAATATCGCTTAAAGGCCGCATTAAATATGCCTACGGCAAACAAAGATCAACTTGCCATTAAGGAAACAAACGAATCGCTACTGGGAAAAAACAAAGTACCTAAAGTTTTTGCAAAAAAGACGAATACGATAAAATCGTAAAATTCCAGAGCCCAACCTAAACTGATTAATAGTATGGTTTTTTTGTTCTCGGGTAAAAAACATTTTTTTAATATAAAATAACGCGTTGAAGCGTAATGGCTTTAAAAAGGCTTGTCAAACTACCTATCGCCTTAAAAAGTTCGCATTTTCAGGTACAAACGGATATATACCCGTTGTAGTTGGAAATGCGAAGTTGCATTTCCAACTGCTTCGCCTCGCGATGGAGATTTTCAAGAGGAGAACCGCGATTCTCCTCTTGAATAGCGGTTCTCAATCTTTGCTTGAGGCCGCTATGTGATCGGTATATCGCTCGCCACGAACCTAAAAAGTTCGCATCTTCGGGGACGAGCGGTATATACTCAACTTTTTTGTTTTAAAGGACCATGCTGTGGACAATATAAAATCAGATCCAACCCTACGCGTCAAAACAAGACCTAACGATGCGAATAAAGGAGGAGACATTTTTGGCGGTTGGCTTATGTCACAGATCGATATAGCGGGGGCGATTGCTGCCGCTCGTCGCACAAAAGGACCTGTTGTTACTGTTTCAGTAAAAGAACTAACGTTTATAAAACCATTATTTATTTATGATATCGCCAGTTTTTATACAAAAGTAATTAGCGCGGGTAAAACTTCCGTGACAATTGCAGTTGAAGTTTATGCTGAACGTTATAAAAAAGGAGAAACGGAATTGTCTGAAATTAAAGTATCGGATGCCACCCTTGTTTACGTCGCCGTATCAAAACCCGGTAAAAAGCGCTTAGTACCTAAAGAGTAACGCAATCCTATTCCTCTATCTCTGCATTTTCTGTATTCGGCAAAGTAATATTTAATTCTAATACCGAGCAATTTCCTGTTTTTTCTAACTCAACTTTCACTTGATCTTGATCAATATCAACGTATTTTGCAATTACCTCGACCAATTCGCGTTGTAATTTAGGCAAAAAATCAGCATCATTCTCCGTTCTACGCTCATGAGATACAATTATTTGCAATCGCTCTTTAGCCAATGAAGCTGTGCTTTTTGGCCGGCCTCGAAAAATACGACCTAATAAATTCATGTCGTTACCTCCTCACGACCAAAGAGACGACGTAACAAGCCCTTCTTTTCTTGCTTAACAAACTTAAATGGCACCTCTTCACCCAATAAACGCGAAACAGCGTCTACATAAGCCTGTTGCACATCACTTTTTTCTTCACTTAAAGTAACTGGCACACCTGAATTTGATGCGCGTAAAACCGCTTGTGATTCGGGAATAACACTTAAAAGAGGAATCGAAAGAATATCTAAAACATCATTCACACTTAACATATCCCCTCTTTCAACGCGTGTTAATGAATAACGTGTCAATAGTAAATGTTGCTTAATAGGATCCAGTCCTAATTCAGCACGTCGTGATTTACTGTCGAGAATACCCAACATCCGATCGGAATCGCGTACCGAAGAAATTTCGGGATTACTTACCACAATCGCGCGATCAGCAAAGTACATAGCTAAACTTGCGCCACGCTCTATACCCGCCGGCGAATCACAGAGAATATAATCAAAATCTTTCTTAAGATCTTCTAAAATTTTTTCTACGCCTTCTTGTGTAAGCGCATCTTTATCTCGTGTTTGCGAAGCAGGTAAAACATAAAGATTTTCAAGCCTTTTATCTTTAATTAATGCTTGCTTAATATTTGCTTCGCCACGAATAACATTGACAAAATCAAAAACAACACGCCTTTCACATCCCATAATCAGATCGAGATTACGTAACCCAATATCAAAATCAATGACGACCGTTTTAAATCCACGAAACGCAAGACCAGCAGCCATAGCCGCACTGCTTGTTGTTTTACCAACCCCGCCTTTTCCCGATGTAATAACAATTATTTCTGCCAATGAAATCGCTCCTCTTAACTAACAAGTTAAAAAATTTAAAAAATAAGAATCATTGTTCGCTTTAAGATTTAGGTTTGATTTTTTTAGAGTTGCCTAAGTAACACACTCTCTATATATTGATGGTTAGCAATAAAATATACTTATGCAAAGTGATACTACTGGATTTCCGTTATAAGGGGAAGTAATAAAATACTAAACTATAAGTTTATTTTATACACAAAAAAGTTTATCTTCGCGTTAGATAAATTTCTATGCATGCTCATTAAATTATCTTATTCAGTTCTATGGTCAACGCCGCACAATTTCAACCTGCTTATATTTTGCACACACGTCCTTACCGTGATACCAGTTTACTCATCGATGCTTTTACAGCCTCGCAAGGACGCGTCAGCCTTATCGCAAAAGCTGCCCGAGGAATACGCTGTAAAACCTCACGTTTTAAAGGATTGTTACAAGCTTTTATACCTTTATTACTTTCTTGGAGAGGAAAAAGTGAACTGCTGAATTTGTTAAATGCCGAGCCAAACGGTTTTGTTATGCCACAACTAACGGGTAAATACTTAATATGCGGACTTTATCTTAATGAGTTATTAATAAAGTTACTTTATCGCTATGATGCTCATCCATCGCTCTTTCTAACCTACCAAACCACACTAGCCAACTTATTGCAAAACCCCACTGTGGCATTACGCCTATTTGAGAAACAACTGTTAACTGAACTGGGTTACGCTTTACATCTCAATCAAGAGTGCCAAACACAGCAAGCCATTTTGCCAGACCAATATTATCAGTTTATACCTAGCCAAGGCCTGGTCATTTGCTTAAATGCACCTATTTCCAAGGTATCCGTTTTCTCTGGCGCATCATTATTAGCCATCCATGCCGAAAACTGGACCACATCTAAACAATTAACAGATGCCAAACGTTTATTTCGTCTCGCCTTACACCATCTACTCGAAGGAAAAAATATTCGCAGTCGTGAATTATTTTTAAGGACAACCGAACCAACTTAAGAATTTGACGAAGAAAAAGCTAATCATTACTATTAGTCTCAGTTAAGTCGCTTAGCTTCTATTTATTACAAAAATAAGCTTATTTCGGGATTCTTTATGAAGTTTGTTAGTTATTTTTTATTAGCCATACTAGGTTTATCTACCTTAGCTGGTTGTGCACCTTCTTTGTCGCCAGATGTCTACACGACAGAAAATGCAGGGCAAGTGCATAAAGTTGTTAAGGGAGTCATAGTCAGTAGTCGTTTCGTAAGCGTCTCGGATAGTGGAACTGGCATTAGCGTCGGCTCAGTAACCGGTGGTGCTTTAGGTGCTATTGCTGGCTCTCAAATTGGTCAAGGAAATGGTAGTTTAGCGGCCGGAATTGGCGGAGCACTTTTAGGTGGAATTGCAGGTAATCACGCTCAAAAAGGTCTTACTACCCAAACCGGTGTTGAATATGTCGTCAGACTTTCCAACAAATCCTTAATTTCGGTTGTTCAAGGACCTACGCCTATTTTTAACCGTGGTAAACATGTATTAGTACAATATGGAGCTGGTGGACGTTCGCGCATTATTGCAGACCCTAACTACTAAGCTATTTATAATCTTAAAAAAGGAGATTTTATCTCCTTTTTTTGAGGAAACTATTAATGTTAAACTATCTCAACAAACGGAATCTTTTTGCCACCCTCTTGTTGGGATTTTCATCAGGTTTACCCCTTGCTTTAACAGCAAGTACTTTACAAGCTTGGTTTACTGTAACCGGTGCTAGCATTCTTGCAATTGGTAGCTTGGGTTTAATCGGTCAACCTTACGTTTATAAGTTTTTATGGGCGCCTTTGCTTGATAGCTGGATACCCCCTCTATTAGGGCGCCGCCGCGGCTGGTTAATTATCACACAATTCGCTTTATTACTTGCCATTGCAGGTATGACCTTAGCGGATCCAAAAATAAGCCCTGCCTTACTCGTTAGTCTTGCCTTTCTCGTCGCTTTCCTCTCTGCTTCACAGGATATTGCTGTTGATGCCTACCGAACCGATGTTCTAAAGCCTAACGAAAGGGGACTTGGAGCTACACTGACGAGTTGGGGTTATAGAATAGCCATGCTGGTTTCCAGCGCGCTTGCACTGATATTAGCTGAATATCTAGGATGGGGTCCTATGTATTTGCTAATGGCTGGCCTAATGAGTATAGGCCTTTTTGCAAGTTGGTTTGGCGAAGAACCTCCTCATCAACAAACTATACCTACCAATCTTCATGCTGCAGTTGTTGAACCTTTCAAAGAATTTTTAAGCAGAAAATCTGCCTGGCTAATTTTACTTTTCATTGTCCTTTACAAACTAGGCGATGCACTCAGCATTTCCTTAACAACACCTTTTTTAATTCGGGGACTAAGTTTTTCATTAACAACAGTGGCCTTTGTTAATAAAGGGATTGGTTTCGGTGCAACCATGCTAGGCCTTTTAGCAGGTGGTTTATTGTTGACGCGTATTTGCTTATTTCGTGCATTATTTTATTCTGGTATTTTACAGGCCGGTGCTATTTTAGCGTTATTACAACTCGCTTTAGTGGGCCATAATTATAAGTTATTAGTAGGTGCTATTTTCATTGACAACTTTTGCAATGCCATGGGCAGCATCGCGTTCCTTACTTTTATTATGAGCCTATGTGACCACCGCTACACAGCCACACAGTTTGCTTTATTTTCAGCATTATCCAGTGTAGGGCGTGTATTCATTGGCCCTCTTGCCGGCTTTATCGTAACCTATTTTAATTGGCCCATATTTTTTATATTATCCTTAGCCGCATGTTTTCCGGGTTTAGGTCTCTTGTGGTACCTACGCGAAAATTTAAATAATATTCATAGGCCCTCGACTACAAATGAGGCTTTCTTAAACTTCAAAGCCAAGTAATCAAAGGTTGCTACCTTACTCTAAGCACTATAGTTCCTTCTATCTCTATTTTTAGCGCCTTTGGGTAACCCTGAAACCTCAATCATACTTCTTACTGGATAAGGTAATTTAAAATAATCTACCCTCACGTTATTAACGAAAGATAAATTATCCAAATCAGTTAGAAAAATCGTTAATTTTACACATTGATTTAAGTCGCCACCCGCCATCTCAGCAACTGCTTTTAGATTATCAAAAACTTGTCTAGCTTGGGCTTCAATATTTCCTTCCTTTAAACTTCCCTGTAAATTTAAAGGAATTTGGCCTGGCAAATAAACTGTATTTCTCGCTTTAACCGCTTGGGAATAGGCCCCAATGGAATAGGCGCTTTCTGAGTCTCAATAGCTTGCTTGTTATTCATTTAACACCTTAAAAAAATCAGTAATAACCCACGTGACTTTAGCACAAACAAACTGTGTTAAAGGAAAATTGTGGGTACCGCCCCCAAGGAAACTGCGCTGAAGAATATATGACCCAAAAGCTGGCCTTTAGTTGCAAATGACTTGAATTTCAAAACCCAACTCCCCATATAAAGGGTGTTGGTAATCAGTTACTTGTACTGTATACCCAATATCATTATGATTGGCCTTAATCTCAGAGGTTGGTCGTATATATCCTCATTGTGATAGTAATAATTCTTAAGGAGAAATATGCATGAGTGAAACAATAGAAAAACCATTAGTTGAAATGATAACACCACTACAAGACCGTATTGTGGTTAAACGTGCTGTTGAAGAAGAAAAAACAAGAGGGGGTATCGTTATACCTGATACAGCAAAAGAAAAACCTGTTAAAGGTACCGTTGTAGCAGTAGGTCCTGGAAAACGGCTTGAGTCCGGTCAAGTTCAGCCTATGTCGGTTAACGTAGGCCATGAAATATTGTTTGGTAAATATGCCGGTACCGAAGTCAAACTCGATAGCAATGAATATATTGTCATGCGCGAAGATGACGTCATAGCAATCATGAAATAATCAATTTTAATCTTATTTTTCAGAGGAATTAATAAAATGGCTGCAAAAGTTTTACAATTTGGTGTAGATGCTCGCACCTCTATTTTACGTGGCGTCGATATACTTGCAGAAGCTGTCAAAGTAACCTTAGGGCCTAAAGGTCGAAATGTTATTTTAGACAAAAGCTTTGGCGCTCCTACCATTACTAAAGATGGTGTTTCTGTTGCAAAAGAAATTGAACTAAAAGACAAGTTTGAAAACATGGGCGCACAAATGGTTAAAGAAGTGGCTTCTCATACATCGGATGAGGCCGGTGATGGTACTACTACGGCTACTGTATTAGCCCAATCTATTTTAAAAGAAGGAATGAAAGCAGTTGCAGCAGGTATGAACCCTATGGATCTTAAGCGAGGAATTGATACCGCTGTTTCTACAGTCGTCGAGGCACTGAAAAAAATCTCAACAGAATGCCACGATATTAAATCCATTACCCAAGTTGGTGCCGTATCTGCAAACAATGATCCAGCAATCGGATCTATCATTGCCAAAGCTATGGAAAAAGTGGGTAAAGAAGGTGTTATCACTGTGGAAGATGGTTCAGGCTTTGAAAATGAACTCGACACTGTCGAAGGTATGCAATTTGATCGTGGCTACTTATCTCCTTACTTTATCAACAATCAACAAAGCATGAGCTGTGAATTAGATAACCCTTATATCTTACTCGTAGATAAAAAGATTTCTAACATCCGTGAAATGCTAACTATTCTTGAAGGCGTTGCCAAAGCAGGTCGTTCCTTGTTAATTATTGCTGAAGATGTCGAAGGCGAAGCCTTAGCAACTTTAGTAGTTAATACTATCCGTGGAATTGTTAAGGTTTGTGCGGTTAAAGCGCCTGGTTTTGGCGACCGCCGTAAAGAGATGTTACAAGATATTGCTATTCTAACTAAAGCAAATGTTATTGCTGAAGAAGTAGGATTAAATCTTGAAAAAGCGACGCTAGAAGACTTAGGCTCTGCTAAACGCGTTACTATTACAAAAGACGCAACAACGATCATTGACGGTCAAGGTGAAAAAGATAATATCGAAGGCCGTATAGCAGAAATTAAAGTTCAAATCGAAAAAGCCAGTTCTGACTATGATCGTGAAAAATTACAAGAACGCTTAGCTAAATTATCGGGTGGCGTTGCTGTTATCAAAGTTGGTGCGGCTACAGAAACTGAAATGAAAGAGAAAAAAGCACGTGTCGAAGACGCACTGCATGCAACTCGTGCAGCCGTGCAAGAAGGCGTCGTTCCTGGTGGTGGCGTTGCTTTAATACGAGCCTTAGGCGCTTTAAAAGATCTAAAAGCCAATAATGAAGACCAAAATAGAGGTATTCAAATCATCCGTGATGTGATGAAGGCACCTTTGGCTCAGATCGTCAAAAACGCTGGGGAATCCGCTGACGTCATTATTGCTAAAGTACAGGAATCCACAGGTAACTATGGCTATAACGCTTCTACTGGCGAATACGGCGACATGATAGAAATGGGTATTTTAGATCCAACTAAAGTAACACGTACTGCATTACAAAATGCCGCTTCTATTGCCAGTCTCATGATAACAACTGAGTGTATGGTTGCCGAACTTCCTAAGAAGGAAGAACAAGGCGCTAGTATGCCAGCTGGCATGGGTGGTATGAGCGGCATGGGTGGTATGGACGGAATGATGTAGCCGTTCTACTCAAGTTGCTTACAAAAAACCCCGCTGTAGCGGGGTTTTTTATTACACACCAAAATATCTCGCCTATTCGCTGTAAACTATTCTAGTCAATACCTTGTCACTTCTTTTTTTCACTCTATTGTTCTACTATTCTACTATTTAATAAACGTTTATTTTTTTATCCTGAAAGAAATGACAGATCCTGTTGTTATTGGAGCATTATTACATGTTTAAACGCGTACTCTTATTTATAGGAACTAATATTTTAGTCATTGCGACTATTTCTATCGTCACACATTTGCTCGGATTACATACCTATCTCACGACACATGGCATCAACTATCAATCACTTGCTATTTTTTGTGCATTTTGGGGAACAGCCGGCGCGTTCATTTCTCTTTTGCTGTCTAAATTCATTGCAAAAAAAAGTATGGGAGTCGAAGTAATAGATCCCAATGCAACACAAACTGAAGAACAAAGAAACATTCTAGATATCGTCCATGGTTTAGCTCGTAAAGCGGGTTTAACAACCATGCCTGAAGTAGGTATCTATCAATCCTCTGAACTCAACGCCTTTGCCACAGGAGCAACAAAAAAAAATTCGTTGGTAGCTGTTTCTAGTGGATTATTGCAAAAAATGAACCGAGATGAAATCGAAGGTGTTTTAGGCCATGAAATCTCACACATAACGAATGGTGATATGGTCACCATGACGTTACTGCAAGGTATTATCAACGCATTTGCTCTTTTTTTATCGCGTATTGTTGCCTATATCATTTCAATGGGCGCAGCAGGGCGGGATGATAGTCAAGAATCAATTACGGGACCCGGCCCAATGTTTTATATGCTAACCATGATGTTTGATGTATTGTTTACGTTACTTGGCAGCATCTTGGTCGCTACTTTTTCACGATATCGTGAATATCGTGCTGACAGAGGAGGCTCAAACTTAGCCGGACGCAATAATATGATTGCTGCCTTACAAGCTTTACAACGCAATATGCAACCAGAAGATACGCGTGCTCCTTCGTTAGCCACTTTAAAAATATCCCATAAAAGTGCCGGACTCCGTGCTTTATTTTCTAGTCATCCGCCACTTGAGTTACGCATCGCTCGCCTACAACAAGAAAAATAAATGTTAATAAAGCCTATTTATTCATTATTTTATTTTCTAAGCTCTGAAATTCTGTGTGCGACTAATTATTGATAATACTATCTTTTTTTTTATTATTTGAATTAAAATTAAATTATAATTCAAAGGATACGTTATGAACGGATTAATGCGCAAAATAAAAATTCTAATTTACAGCCTACCTCTCTTTCTTTTTAGTCTTCCCATCTATGCTCATTATGCTATTTATATTGACGCAGGAAGTAGCGGCTCTCGAGTTTATCTTTACCAATATGAAAATACTAAACAATTCATTACAATCCATACCGTTTTTTCTAAAAAAACTACTCCTGGGTTATCCAGTTTTCAAAGAAACCCAGAAAATGCTAATACTTCAATTAAGGAATTACTCGATAGTGTCACTGAAGTTCTAAAAAACGATGTGAATTTACACGCTATCCCTATCAGTATATTAAGTACTGGCGGCATGCGATTATTAACCGTTAAAGATCAAAATAAAATTTATACGTCTCTTAAAAACTTTATTAAAGAAAATTACCCTTTCACTATTAGAGAAATAAAAACTATTTCAGGAGAAAAAGAAGGACTTTTTGGATGGCTAACTATCAACTACCTTACAAAAACCTTTCAAAGGGGACAACCTACCTTTGGAAGCATTGATATGGGAGATGCATCCACACAAATTACTTTTGCAAAAGAAGACTCTGATCCAAAAAAAAATGATATTTTCGTTGCTCTAAAAATAAATAAAAAAATTTTTTACGTAATAAGTAAAAGTTTTCTAGGCCTTGGTCTTCGTGAGGCAAGACAAACGAGCGCTAGCTGTTACCCTAAAAACTATATAATAAAAGAAAAACTTGTTGGAAATTTTAATTTTAAAAATTGCAGCAATTCATACTTACAGCTTATCGACCACTATAAAATTAGTACAGAAATACACACCCCTAAAAAAATGCAGTTTATAGCTTATTCAGGTATCTACTACCCCCTTCATTTTTTTTCTGTAGGTAATCATCCAGAAAAACATATAATTGATCATGCTATTCAAACTTTCTGCGCCACCCCTTGGCATGAGCTAGAAAAAACCTATTCGCAGGAAACAACTTACCTACCTTACTACTGCTCTGACGCAACGTATATTAGTAATTTACTTTTCAATGGCTACCAATTATCAGGTCAACAACTCTTAGTAACACAAGAAATAAATGGAAATAAAGTAGCGTGGCCACTAGGTGCTTTGCTTTATAAATTAGTCTCTCATACCTAGTAACTATATCCATAGCAGCCCGCACCTATCTTTCAAGCTATAAGTGATTGAAAACTCACCCTAGCACCAAGATAGGTGCGGATGCTTCCTCTCTCGATGAGCATTTTCAAGGGAAAAATCGCGATTTTTCCCTTGAATGACGATGCGCAAGTTTGACTTGCCCCGTCATGTGATCGGGTATATCGCTCGCCGTGAATTTGAAAGATTCGCATTTTTAGACACGAGCAGTATATTGCAACAAGCCACCACGAAAAGGAGCAAAACCTGTACCAAAAACCATTCCAGCATCAAGTAAATCAATATCGGCAACCACTTTTTCTTGTAAACATTTTTTAGCCTCTTTTATCATCGGTTGAATTAAAAAATCGATTAAATCATCCGATACTTTGTAATCATCTGGAATCTTTTCCTTAATAGGTTTTCCTCTCTTATAACGATAAAAACCTTGCCCTGTTTTCCGACCTAAGCGTTTATTGGCAATCATTTTTTCTAGGCCTTCTGGAAGAGGTAATTTTAAAGATTGACTTAAAATCTTTGCCACAGCCAAACAAATATCTAAACCCACCGTATCCGCTAATTCTAAAGGACCCATTGGCATGCCAAAATCTAATGCCGCCTTATCAATTACTGCTGCCGGAATTCCCTTCTCTAATAACATTACCGCTTGCATTAGATAAGGCATTAATAACCGATTGACTAAAAACCCAGGAGAACTATTTATAGGTAGGGGCAATCGCTTAATTTGGTGAACAAAAGCCAACGCTTTTTCTACCACATCAGGTGCACTTAATTTAGATTTCACAACCTCTACTAATGGCATTTTTGCAACAGGATTAAAAAAATGCAATCCAATAAGACGTTCCGGCTGCTTTAATCCTTGTTGAATTTCTTCCAATACAATACTCGAAGTATTCGTTGCTAAAATTGCACCGGGTTTAATTTGTATCTCCAATTGATGAAACAAATCCTGTTTGGCCGTTAAATCTTCAAACACGGCCTCAATAATCAAATCAGCACGACGGATACCATAGCCCGCCACATCGGGAAGAAGTCTATCCATCGCCATTTGAATAGGGCGTGATTTTTTTAATTTTTTTTTAAATAAAGCATAAGCACGCCCTATCGCAGGTACCAAATATTTAGGCTCGCGATCTTGTAACGTAACATAAAGACCTTGTAATGCACACCAAGCTGCAATATCGCCGCCCATCGTGCCTGCGCCCACCACATGAATATGTTTAAATGAAGCTAAACTTTTTTTACCCAATTTGTTTAAACGTTCTCGTAAAAAATAGATATGAATTAAATGGCGTGCTGCAGGCGTCATTGCTAATTGGCTTAATGACTCTGCCTCATGCAAAAATGCTTTATCCGATACACCATATTGTCGCCAATTTTCCAGCGCCTGATAAGGGGCTGGATAATGCTCAGGATTCACCTTATACTTTAAACGACGCTGAAAAAAGGCAGCAATTCCATTTCTTATCCAGGGAAGATTGCTCAAGTCCCGCCAATTTAATACAACCGATCGTTTTCCTAAATTTGCATAGTACAAAGCAGCGTGTTGTGCATGTCGTTCTGGAACCACACAATCCACTAAACCCAACTTACCTGCAACTTGAGCGCTCAGCATTCTGCCCGTTAAAATTAACTGCAGTGCACTAAAAGCACCCAGTAAACGAGGTAAACGAACCGTTCCACCCCACCCAGGATGAATTCCTAACCTAACTTCAGGTAAGCCTAAACGCGTTTTTGGATCATCAATAGCAATACGATAACGACAAGCAAGTGCTAACTCCAAACCACCGCCTAAACAAAAACCTCTTATCAAAGCAACGGTAGAAATTTTTAATGCGGCCAATTGGTCAAAAACAAGTTGACCTTGTCGAATAAATTCAAATATTTCTTCTTCACTATTTAAGAAACTAATTGTTTGAATATCAGCCCCGACAATAAAATTGTCTGATTTATGGGAAGTAATAATCAAGCTATGAATCAATTTATCTTTTTCGATTATATTTAATAGAGACTTTAATTCTATTAATACATTTTTGTCGATGCTATTAACGCTATTTTTTTTTCCAAAAAAAAGCCAAACGATATTTCCTTGTCTCTCGAGTTGCCAATGTTGCGTCACAGTTTCTATTTCCATCATACCTCCCCCTTTGCAGTATTCTCTAACAAGAGTGCGCCGCCTTGACCACCACCAATACAAAGGGTCGCTATCCCTAAATGTGCTTTTTTTCGTTGTAATACATAGGCAAGATGTAAAACAATCCTTGCTCCACTCGCACCCACAGGATGCCCCATAGCAATAGCACCGCCATCAATATTTATAAGCGATGGATCAAGTTCTCCTAAAGCCGTAGGTAATCCTAACTGTGTTCTACAATAGTCACTATCCCGCCAAGCAGCTAAACAAGCTAAGACTTGTCCTGCAAAAGCCTCATTAATTTCCCAAAAATCAATCTTATTAAAATCTAATTCCTGTTTTTTTAACAGGGCAGCAACCGCATGCACCGGCCCTAAACCCATTTCACTCGGCTCAACTCCCGCCCAACTTATATCAACAATACGTGCTAATACAGGTAGGTGATATTGTTGAACCGCTTTTTCACTGGCTAAAATTAAAAAAGCAGCGCCATCTGTCACCTGTGAGCTATTACCGGCAGTAACTAAACCAAATTTTTTATCAAAAAAAGGTTTTAGTGTGGCGAGTTTTTCTAGACTGGTATCAAGACGCAAACCATTATCATGAAAATAATAGTGATTAGCTCCATCATAGATGGCATTAATTTCATCCTTAAAAATATCTGTATCCTGCGCAATCGCTAAACGTTGATGACTTTGCAATGCCCATTGATCCATTTGTTCTCGAGTAATTCCAAATCGGTGCGCAATAATCTCAGCTGTCTGTCCCATCGATAAACCAGCAATAGGATCAGTTAATCCTCTTAACAAAGCGATAACCGGAACCAAATAATTCGGTCGAAAATGAATTAAACTGCGTAAACGTGCGATCAGTGTTTTAGCAGAATTCCAATGTGCTAAGAAACGCGTCATTTCTTGACTAAGTAACAACGGCGCCTGGCTCATCGCTTCTGTACCACCCGCTAATACCAGATCATAACGCCCGCAAGCGATATCTAACGCTGCGCTATCTAAAGCTTGCAATCCAGAAGCACAATTTCGTTGCACAGTATAAGCAGGCACCGTTTTACCACAACCTAAGCGCAAGGCAATAACCCGACTGATATTTGCCTCATCCGGACTTGGCATCACACAACCCGTCACTACTTCGTCAAGCTGTTCTGGTCTAAATGCTTGACGCGCAAGAAGGTAACGACTCGCTTGTACGGCTAAATCTGAAGCTGAAAAATTACCGGGTTCTCCACGAACTTTTAACCACGGTGTGCGTAAGCCATCGACGATATATATAGGTCGTGCAAAATCCGATCTGAAATTTGGGTGCATAATTCCTCAAATAAAAACTAAAATTCATCCACTTGCATTGCACTTTCTTGAACTTTTTTAGCATTAAGAAATTGCTCTACTTCGATCTTTGTCAGTATTTCATGTTTTAAACAATATTCAAGTTGCTGCTCAATACTGAATGTCTTATTCAGTTCTTTTTTTTGAGTTTCTCTTATTTTCTTTCTAATTTTTTTAATCGCCATCCACTCGTTAAAAGCAATTTCCATACGACCAGTAACATCGTTTTTTTCTTTGCCTAAATAACAGTGCTGTGTCATTCGATCACGAAATGCAGAAATCTGTGTCATCGATTCAACCAAACGGATATCTTCCTTATCGTTGGGTAGTTTGTAAGAACGCCCTAAAGGAAAAACAATAAATTGTAATAATTTTCCTAAAAAAAATTGCGGAAAATTTGCAAAAAATTTTTCAAATGCATATTGAAGATGATAAAGACAATAATTCAAAGCCCATTTTGTATAATAACTATCCTCTTTCGAAGCAGTGTAGTCTTGGTAATAACGTAACACACTGGAAGCAAGATAGAGATAACTTAATACATCTCCCAAACGGGCCGATAAACGCTCTCGGCGCTTTACCGACCCTCCTAATGTTAATAAGGTAAAATCTGTTACTAACGCCAATGCAGCAGACATGCGTGATAACTGACAATAATAATAATTGAACTCTTTTAATGGGCCTTTAACAAAAATAGGGCCTATTCCAAAAGCAAAACTAAAAGTTTTTAACAAATTTTTAACGCAATAAAAAAAATGATTAATTAATAACTTATCTAAATTTTTAATATCATTTTTTTGAATAGCTTTTATTTCATCCATTAAAAAAGGATGGCAACGAACAGCGCCTTGACCAAATAAAATAAGGTTTCGTGTCAAAATATTAGCCCCTTCAACCGTAATAGAAATAGGAATTGCGATATATCCTTGAGCTAGATAATTACCTGGACCTAACTGAATTCCGCGTCCACCATGAATATCCATGGCATCATTAACAATGGTCCGGGAAAACTCTGTCATGTGATATTTTGCAATTGACGAAGCTAATGCAGGCTTTAATGAAGCATCTATCGCTGTTACAGTAAAACGACGTGTTGCTTCCATTAAATAATTTAAACCCGCTATTCTTGCTAAACCTGCCTCTACACCTTCAAACCTAAAAATTGGTTGCTTGAACTGCTCACGTAAAACACTATAGGCGCCCGTCATGCGATAAGCTAATTGCGCTTGTGCAGCGCTAACCGCAGGCAAGGAAATGCCACGCCCTATTGATAAGCATTCGAATAACATTCGCCAACCTTGGCCTAACATTTTTTCTCCACCTATTACAAAGCTAAGCGGAATAAAAACATCTTTGCCACGCACAGGGCCATTCAAAAAAGCAAGCCCCATCGGAGAATGGCGTTTACCCGTATCAACACCGGATAATGCTGAAGGTACTAAAGCAACGGTAATACCTAACTCAAGGCTTGACCCGATTAAATGTTCAGGATCAAGTAATTTAAAAGCCACACCTATTACTGTCGCAATGGGTGCTAAGGTAATATAACGTTTATCAAAATTGAGCCGCATCCCTAAGACTTCCTTACCCTCATACTTACCTTTACATACAATACCATTATCCGTAATGGCCGTTGCGTCACTACCTGCTTGTAAAGAAGTTAAAGCAAAACAAGGGATTTCTTCACCTGTGACTAATCTAGGTAAATAATAGTCTTTTTGCTCTTCAGTGCCGTAGTGTAATAATAATTCTGCGGGACCTAAAGAATTAGGAACTAACACTGTGACCGCCGCACTGACCGAACGTGTTGCAATCTTTAAAACAATAGTTGAGTGCGCTAAAGCAGAAAAACCTAATCCACCATATTTTTCGGGTATCACCAAGCCAAAAAATTTATTCTGTTTGATAGCGTGCCATACATTTGGAGGTAAATCGTGATATTTCGTTAAAATTTCGTAATCTGCGAGCATAGCGCATAAAGTTTCCACTTGATTATCTATAAAATTTTGCTCATCCGAAGTTAAATTAGATAAAGAAATCTTGTACAATGCTTGCCAATCCGGTTTTCCACGAAACAATTCCTTTTCCCACCACATATCTCCTGCTTCTAAAACAATTTCTTCAGTTTGGCTAATGGTCGGAAGTGCTTTTTTTAGAATAGCCAATAAGGGTTTTACCCAGAAAGAACGGCGTAATACAGGAAAAAAAAATATGGCAAATAAGCCCAGAACAAGTAACGAAAACACAAGTAACGTTATATACAACATACTATTAAATTCCTATTGCGAAACTAGCGTCTGTCGTCCTAAGTAACGACAAACGCTAGCGTAGTTCCCTCCATGCACTTCGTCCTTCTTTAATTAGCTTTTTTTCTCCCCCTGTACAGATGTCACTTGTTTTTTTTGCGTAAGTCGTTTGCAAGATAAACGTACGTTGTTGCGCCAGCATCGCTTGTACTGTAATACGATAATAATAAGCCAATTGCTGGTCTATACAAAAAGGTAGGTTAAGACGTTTAATCTCATAGGAAATCTGATAACCGGCATAATTAATCCTATCCTGCAAAATACTTTCCGGAAATAAGCTGGCTAATCGAGCTTCTGCTATTTTCAAACCCGCCTCAGCCGCCTGAAATTGTTGTGAAGCCATTGAATAATTTTGACTCATCCGCAACTCAAGATGCGTTGAATTTAATAAGCTCAGTACTGTCAAACCTATCATTAAAAGGAAAAACAATACAGTAACTAATATAAATCCATTCTGATCGTATAGTACATCTTGTATCATAGTAATCGTTAAATACCTCGCTCACGTAATGCTATTATGTGCTTCCATTCGTGTCGCAAAGATTTTTCATGAGGTAATTCTAAAATAATTTCAAGACTACGCACATTAGCACCCTTTTTTACCTGATCCGGCACCCTATAAATTAAATGAGCACCTTCTTTCACGCCCAGTCGAATCGACATTTTTTCTATACCTTCTACTAATTCAACGGGATTATTTAAAGCTTTATTTAAATTACGCCGATATAACGCATGGATAGGTTGACCTTTCTGGGTTTGACGCCCTGTATCCCCAATATAGTAAATAATTTTATCTAAAAACCCGACTTCACTATCGTTTTGATAGGTGTACTTTAGATTGATATGTCCCCACTGAAAGGCTTCTGCATGCTGACAATCACTAATCAATAATTTATCACTAGGATGAAATAAAGAGCGCCCCGCTAAAAAAATATGTTTTCCCTTAGCCTGTTTTACAGGAATCGTATTTGGGTCCAAAGACTGAATTAAAATAATATCACTATGCGCTATAGCTCGAGGCAAAAAGGGGAGTAGAAATTCCATATTAGTATGCCCCTCATGCCAAATAACCAAGCTCGTATCAAGGGTTAACTTTGAATTCAGTGGTGAAAAATCAGCCAAACGTACACAACCAATTAAGCCCGCCATACGAATATCGTAACTTAAAGAATTAAAAGCGATCCGTGCAGTAGTTTGAACCGTGTCTGAATACTGGGTTATGAAATACATCTTTTTACACTGAAGGAAAATACTTAACAAAATACTACTAAGAAATGAAGCAAGCACTAATGCTATCAATAGTTCCAACAAAGTATGACCTTCTTCCTCTTTTCGCTTCATAGCCGAAACAGCAAATAGAGTGACTGCAACTTAGGTTGGTAAGTAGATATCCAACTGATTTTAATTTGGTAATCTGCTCCACTCGTCGCTGATGAATTTTCACCTTTAGGAAAAAGCGTTTTAATCTCTTCTTGCCAAAAATTTAATTGTTCGTGAATACAAGGTAAGGTATTACTACAGCTTCTTACTCGCTCAGCCAGCTCACCATTTTTTAGATCCGCTAAATTAATAAAATAGGCTTGTTCACTAACACGCAAGGCCATTAACTGTCCTTGCAAAAAGCCTAATAAACCAAAACTTAAAATTAATGACGAGAGCATAACTTCGATTAAACTCAATCCCTGTTCTTTTTCTTTACACCATAAAAACGACGCTTTTATATTTTTCATATTTTTAAGCAAACATTCCCTTAATATCAAAATAATTATTATATGCATAATAAAATAATTATCAATTAAAAAATTAGCGGTAAAATAACTTTCTTTTTAAAGCTAATCGATAGTAAAATCCGCACTTCATTTCTAATGAAAAATAATAAGGAGTATTAGTATGAAAAAATCGTTACTCGGTTTATTTGCAGCCACTTTATTACTTTCTGCTTGTGCAGGCAGAACTCCAAACCCTATTCCTCAACATCAACCTGGCGATGAATTGCTAAGCTGTTCGCAGATCAAACAAGAAATAATGGATAATCAAACAAAAGTTATGAATCTGATTCCCCAAGAAAACAAAATCGGTAAAAACGTTGCTTTAGGCGTTGCAGGTGCTTTCGTTCTTGTTCCTTGGTTCTTTATGGATTTTTCAGATGCTGAGCGCGTCGAAGTTCAAGCCTATCAGCTGCGCAACAATTGGCTGCGTGCGCTTGCAGCTAATAAAAAATGTGGTGCTTTGCCTGCCTCGGTAAAATTTCAAGGCCAATAAGAAATTACATTGCAATAGCGGGCACTAATCCAGATTATGGTGGACGGACCCGCTAGCAATGAACGAAAGATGACTACGCGGTTGCTTTGTCACATCGATTTAATAGAAATTGAACCAGTAATGAAACAGGTCTTCCCGTCGCTGTTTTATCTTTTCCGCTCTTCCAGGCTGTTCCTGCTATATCTAAGTGCGCCCATGGAAACTTCTCAGTAAATCGAGAAAGAAAACAAGCCGCCGTAATACTTTTACCTCCGCCAATACCAATATTAGAAATATCGGCTACATTACTATCAATTTGTTCTTGATAATCATCCCATAAAGGTAAAGACCATACCCTATCATGACTTTGTTCACCCGCCTTTTCTAAATCACTCGCTAAATTAAGATTATTACTCATCAAGCCCGTTGCCACAGCACCCAAGGCAATGATAATTGCACCGGTTAAAGTCGCCATATCAATAACAACGTCAGGATTAAAACGTTCACTATAAGTTAACGCATCCGCCAAAATTAGGCGGCCTTCCGCATCGGTATTAATCACTTCGATGGTTTGTCCAGAAAGACTTTTTACGATATCTCCTGGTTTAACAGCTGTCCCACTCGGTAAGTTTTCTGTCAGAGGCATTATTCCTACCACATTAATAGGTAGTTTTAGGATTGTAATAGCCTTAAACGTACCTAAAACACTGGCGGCGCCGGACATATCAAATTTCATTTCCTCCATACCGGCTGCCGGTTTAATACAGATCCCGCCTGAATCAAATGTAACCCCCTTACCCACTAGCACAACAGGTTTTTGTTCTTCTTTAGCACCGTTATATTTTAGAATAGCAAATCGGGGTGGCTGTTCTGACCCTTGCGCTACTGCAAGTAAAGCACCCATTCCTTCTTTTTCAATCGCTTCTTTTTCTAATACCTTAACTTCTAATAAACTTCCATCCTCTGCTGCTAATTTTTTTGCTTGCTCCGCCATATAGTTTGGTGTACAAACATTAGCCGGTAAATTAGCTAAATATTTTGTTAGTTTTATTCCGGACGTAATCGCTTCGGCCTGTTGGATAGCCGTTTCCGCCTGAGATAAATCTGCAGAGGAAGGAAGATTAAAGATAAAGCTAAGCGCATTAGAATTAAGTGTTTTGTCTGTTTTTTTAGTTTTAAATTCGTCAAATGTGTAAAAGCAATCTTCTGTTAATTCAATGCTATGACGAACTTTATAACAAAACTCTAAACCCACTACCTCAATATCCGTTAAATAGTTAGCAATTCGATTAACATTCATCGATTTGATGGCATTGGTTACACAACACACCACTTTACGAAAATCAGCGAATTTAAACTTGACTTCTTCGCCGCAATAAACAAGAAGGATACGTGTTGCAGTAATTCCAGGAATGGAGTAAAGAAGCAAAATTTTACCCAGTTCTTCCGCTAAATCCCCTTTTTCTAACAGTTTAGTAAGCGTTCCTTGACTCGCCTCATCCACTTGCTTAGCTGCATGAGAAAGCCTCTTACCTTTGAAAACACCCACGATGAGACAATCAACCTCTTCTATAGACGGTTTAATAGGCTTTACAATATAGCGCATGGGGGCTCCCTCATTATTTTAATTAAGATAACGCATTAGTTTACGCAAATTTTCTTGATTTACCAGGCTTTAGCTAACATCGCAAATGTCGACACGCTCTAACCTTTATGAAATAATTTCCACTCCTCAAGGACTATAGCCTAAATAATGATCCTTTTCCGTTACCTAAATCGTGAAGTCTTCGCTAGTCTTTGCCTTATCACTAGTCTTTTGTTCATTATTTTGATGAGTAATGAGTTCGTACACTATCTCAACCAAGTCGCGGGCGGTAAATTTGCCGCCCATATTCTCTGGCAATTAATTGTCCTAGAATCACCTCGATTCTTGGCTATTTTACTTCCCTTTAGCCTATTTCTGGCTATTTTATTCACTTATGGTCGTCTCTACGCTGATTATGAGATGACAACGTTAAACGCTTGTGGTTTTAATCTAGGCCAGCTTGCTCGGCTAACCTTACCCTTAACTCTTTTACTCAGTCTTATGGTTGCATTTTTAAATCTATGGTTAAATCCAGAACTATTAAGTTATCGTAATAAATTACTCGCCCAAACTGGCACTGCAATTGAATTAGAAACGGTACAACCCGGTAGTTTCCAGCAAACGAAGACAGGCCATCGTATTATTTACGTAGAAAGTATTTCGGGTGATCATAAATCCGTCAAAAATATTTTTATGGCACAAACAAATACCAACGAACTGTTTTCTACAGTAACTCCTTGGGCCATACTCAGTGCTAATAGCGGTTATCAAATAATAAACCCGAGAACAAATGAACCTTTCTTCGTCGCTGTGAATGGCAGACGTTACCAAGGAACGCCTGGCGGAAAAGAATATTACATCACACAATTTGCTAATTATGCTATTCGCATAGACTCACATACCGGCACGATCAACAACCCACAAGAATCTTTATCGACACTGGCTTTATGGCGAGCCGATAAGCCAAATAAACCCAGTTTTTTTTCTGAATTGCAATGGCGGCTATCCGCACCGATTGCCACCTTACTCTTAGCGTTTCTTGCTATTCCATTGAGCCGTGTTAATCCACGCCAAGGAAAATTTCTTCATTTGTTACCTGCCATTATTATCTATATTCTTTACCTTAATCTATTACTATTTGGGCGCAATTGGATTGAAAATGGCAGTATTTCTTATCAATGGGGCCTTTGGTGGATACATGGCCTGTTAGTGATTATTATATGGCTGGCCTGGTGTCGTACCTTAGGTTGGAATCGGGTTAAATATCGACTTACCCACTTAATTAGATTCAGACGATGAAAATAATAGAACGCTATCTCGGCAAAACCGTCATCAGTACAACATTATCCGTACTTGGTATCTTAGTTGCTCTTTTTGCATTAATTCAATTAATTGCAGAAACACGAGACATTGGCTATGGACACTATACCTTACTTAGTGCTGTTTATTATGTGCTACTCACACTTCCTTCTCAATTTTATACTTTCTCACCCATTGCTATCCTATTAGGAACCATTCTCGGATTAGGACTATTAGCGAGACATAGTGAATTAATAATTTTAAATACAAGTGGAATTTCTCTCTATAAAATAGCGTGGAGTTTATTGAAAACCACATTACTGATTGTTTTTTTTACTGTTTTGATCGGTGAAGGCCTTGCCCCCCGCGCCGCTAGCCTTGCCGAAAGTCATAAAGCGTTTCTGACAACCCGTGGCCAAACCTTAATGACACAACAAGGATCGCTATGGATTCGAGATGGACATAATTTCATTTATATTCAATCCATTTTAAATCTAACACATTTGAATAGAGTTAGCCGTTATCAATTTGATGACAATAATAATTTATTGAAGGCAAGTTTTGCCAAACAAGTCGATTATAAAAAAAATAATTGGATTGCCCATGACGTTGTCACAAGTATGCTAACGCCTAAAAAAATTAGTACATTTCATGCTGAACATGAAATGTGGCCTCTCTCTTTTAGCCCAAAATTACTGAATATTTCCATTATTTTGCCGGGACAAATGTCCTTAAAACAACTCAATGAATATATTCGCTATCGCAAGAAAAATCTGCTAAGCACAAGTCAGTATTTTCTTGCATTTTGGCAACGTGTACTACACCCTTTTGCTATTTGGATAATGATGTGCTTGGCCATCCCCTTTACGTTTAAACATTTAAGAAGCCTAGCAACAAGTTTGCGAACCATCGCAGGTGTTGTTGTCGGCTTCGGATTTTATCTTTTAAATGAATTTTTTGGTCCTTTTGCCATTGTTTATCAATGGCCACCCTTTTTAGCCGCTTTATTACCACTCCTTATTTTTGCGTTTATTGCTGCTTTATTAATGTTTTGGGCAGATTAATTATAGGGCTGCGCGTAAGCAAAGCTTGTTCTAGCCATCCAAATCGAGGTTATTATGTCAACGTTATGTATTGCTGTCGCACAATTTGACTTTTTAGTAGGGGGCATCGAAACCAATGCAAAAAAAATTATAGATGCAATAAAAAAAGCTCGAGAATTAAAAGTAGATCTTTTAGTTTTCCCTGAACTTGCACTCTGTGGCTATCCGCCAGAGGATCTGCTATTACGCAAAGATTTCAAACAACAAATCAATGAAGCACTAAAAATTATCCAAGCACACTCAAGTGATATTTCGATTTTACTAGGTCATCCACATTATACAGAACAAGGTGTTTATAATTCTGCCAGTTTAATTGAGAACAAAAAAATAGTGGCAACTTACCATAAACAATGCTTGCCTAATTACGGTGTGTTTGATGAACGACGCTATTTTATACCTGGAGATTCATCAGGCTTAATTACCGTAAAAGGAATTTCAATAGGGATATTGATATGTGAAGATCTTTGGCATCCTCAACCTATTTTAGAAGCAAAAAAAGCCGGCGCTACCTTAATCATCTGTATAAATGCATCACCTTTTGATCTAAGTAAAGCACAAGAACGTATAAAGGCTTTGGAAATAAATATTAAAGAAACAAAACTTCCTATCCTGTATGTTCATAGCATCAGTGGTCAAGACCATTTAGTATTCGATGGTGGATCGCAAGCATTTAATGCGGATGCTACCCTTTGCGCACAGGCTGGTTTTTTCGAAGAAAAACTATGGATAGTGGAATTAAAAAAACAACCTGAGCCTACATTTATATCACAGAAGTTGTTACCCGATCCGCTTATTGAAGAATCTATCTATAAGGCGCTTGTGTTAGGAGTTCGTGATTATATTAATAAAAATCATTTTCCTGGTATTTTACTGGGTCTTTCTGGCGGAATTGATTCGGCACTCGTTCTTGCTATTGCCGTAGATGCGCTTGGAGAAGATCGTGTCCACGCTGTCTCACTGCCTTCACGTTATACTTCTGATCTCAGTAAAAAAATTGCTTCAGATCTTACGGCTAAATTAAACGTTAAACTCACGACACTTTCTATTGAAGCAAGCTTCTCTGCTTGTTTAACGACACTGGGGTTAGATCCCCAACAACCACCTTCCGGTATTATCACAGAAAATATACAAGCACGCTGTCGTGCGATACTACTTATGGCCTTATCCAATCAGACAGGTAATTTGTTGTTAAATGCAAGTAACAAAAGCGAGTTGGCTGTAGGCTATAGTACGTTATATGGCGATATGGCTGGTGGCTTTGCGGTACTCAAAGATGTTCCTAAAACCATGGTATATAAACTGGCAGATTATCGTAATACACTGAGTCCTATTTTTACTAAGAGTCTTCTCGATCGAAAACCCACTGCGGAATTAGCTGAAAATCAATACGATGAAAACACGCTTCCTCCCTATTCAAAATTAGATGTTATTTTACAGCTTTATGTAGAACAAGATAAAAGCTTAGAGGATATTGTAACCGCAGGCTTCGAAAGAGAAACTGTGGAGAAGATTATTAACTTAGTGAATAAAAATGAATATAAACGCCGTCAAATAGCTGTCGGTCCACGAACAACTCTCCGTGCATTTGATCGAGAGAGACGTTACCCCATTACTTCGGGCTTTGTTATAAATAAACGGGTCACCGCCAATTAAAGGGCAAATTAATCGCGTAAACTTATCTTAAGTGATTGAAAAAACTAAGATAAACAAGGTTATGCAACGACCTTTTGTGATTGGCGAAAACATAAAATCTTTGATGTAGTAAAAG
>X84_Common_Chiffchaff__coassemble_6_pt1 | contig 62275 bp, 45 predicted proteins | sample X84_Common_Chiffchaff__metabat2_high_PE_001 | metagenome-assembled genome bin X84_Common_Chiffchaff | reverse complement strand
CGGCTAGTTTATAACTAGCCGTGAGACTGTCGCACCTCTAATTAGAATTCACCCGTGATTAATTTGTCCCCTAAAGTGGGAAAAACCTGAAAGACCCTACAAATTCGCTACAGTTTAGAAAATAAAGTTTTGAGTAATAGGCCAGGCTCTTATTTTTCTGGCGCCCCAGGCCGGATTCGAACCGGCGACCTGCCCCTTAGGAGGGGGCTGCGCTATCCATCTGTGCTACCGGGGCTTAAGTAAAATCAATGGCCGAGTCGTGTAACATTATACATAGTTTTTTTCATGTACCAATTTTGTACCATCTCATGCTTAACCCTTTTTAAGTTGATTTTCATTTTATTTTTTAAATGTGCGTTTTGTTGAGTGATACCATAATGATAAACTAATCAACCTCTAATCTTTGAGGGTAATCCCGTTTTTAAGGTTTGTTACTATGCGTATTTCTAATAAATATTTCACAACGCAGCATTTTTATCCCTGGATCGTGATCCTACTTGCCTCGTCATTTCTATTTTATAAATATATCCTTCAAGTTTCACCGAGTATTATGACTGATGATTTGATGCGAGAGTTTCACATCGAAGGGGTAGGTTTGGGAAATCTAGCGGCTAGTTTTTTCTATTCTTTTTTAATTGCCCAACTTTTGGTTGGTATGTTGTTAGACAGATATAGTCCACGCTTATTAACGACCATTGCTTTATTAATTTGTAGCTTGGGTGCCTATAGCTTTTCCCGTGCTGATAGTTTTGTGTTAGCGGTTTGGGCACGAACGCTTATGGGGGTAGGAGCCGCTTTTGCCACGGTGAGTTATATGAAAATGACCAGCTTATGGTTTAGGTCCGATCAGTTTGCTTTTGTGGGAGGTCTATTAGCTTCAGCGGCTATGCTAGGGGCCATTGCTGGGCAAATGCCATTATCTTTAGTTGTTAATGCGGTAGGTTGGCGAAATAGTTTGAGTTTATGCGCTATTTTAGGATTAATTTTAGCCATCTTATTTTATTTAATTGTACGTGATAGACCCGAAAAAAAACAATCGAGTACTCTAGAAGCCACAGCGCCTAAATTTTGTTTTCGAGATGTATGGGCTGTATTAACTAACAAACAGAATTGGTTAATTACTATTTATAGTGGTTTAGCCTTTTCACCCATCGATGCCTTTGCAGGTCTTTGGTGTATCCCTTTTTTAAAAGAAGGTTATCATTTAACACATACGCATGCTGCATTTTTTGTTTCATTTATTTTTTTTGGTTTAGCCTTAGGAAGCCCTTTATTAGGTTTATTATCAGATCGTTTGGGACAGAGACGCCGCGTAATGTTAGGGAGTGGTTGCGTTGCTTTAGTGACAGTTACCTCGATTATTTATTCGGTACATTTACCATTGTGGTTGTTAGGATGTTTATTATTCTTATTTGGTTTTAGTACAGGCGCCTTTATGCTGGGCTTTGCATTGGGTAGAGAACTTAATAAGCTGACCGTTGCTGCGACTATCGTTGCATTAATCAATACGGGCGATGTTATATTTAGTGCTTTTACAGAACCGTTGATTGGAAAACTGTTGGATAGTGGATGGAGTGGCAAAATAGTGGGAAGTCTTCACTATTTTTCTGCAGCAGATTATCGTCGTGCACTGACGCTATTACCTTTGTATATTCTACTATCTATAATTTTACTATTATTTATTCGCGAGTCGAATACGAAGCAAATAACCAGTATCTAGCCTTTATCCATGGCAATAAACAATGGAGAAAAAGGAGAAATATAGATTTTTTTAAGGCTCTGATGCGTTTAATTGAGCAATTACTTTTTCTTGGTAATTCGCTTGCATGATAGGTAAGTTGTGATAATCTTGTATAACCTTTGTGCAAGGAATATTTTGCATTTTTTGTTCACTCATTTGTGCTTCATGCGCTATTTGTTGGTAAATAAGCAATGCGCCTGCTCTGTCTGTTGGATTTGTGGTAAGTTTATTTACGGCCTCATAAATTCTTTGCGTGAAATCGGCTATGTTTTGTCCGCAAGCCTGTGCTACGCCGGCGATGGTTCCGGCTTGGCGTGAAAATTCTATAGCCTTACTTTTTGGGTTAGCGGCTTGTAGTAAGGAATTACTTTGATTGGGGTTTGGCTGAACCTCACTGGCTGCCCATGCATAACTACTCATCCCTAAAATGAAAAGCAGATTTAATGTTACTTTTTTTATCATTGGAAGCTCTTTTTTATAGTTTTATAGGGTACAAGGCAATTCTAAAAGACTTAAGATCGGCCCTTTGGGGCCTTCTTCTAAATGGATAGTATGTGAAATGGCTTGGTTTTGCAAACAAGCTAAAGCTTGATAGTGATTATATTTTTCTTTGGCCACCATAATAAGCGTTCCTTGACGTGTGTGTTCTTCGTCTTGTATGACCGCGCCAGGAAGAAAATCATGATTAGATAGAAAGCTAACGCGATAAAGTCGACTTTTCGATTTTCCTAAATATTGTGTCCGTGCAATAATTTCTTGGCCAAGATAACAACCTTTACTAAAGCTTACACCTCCGATGGTTGGATAATTCAATTGGTGTGGCGTAAATTGTGCGGCAGTCTGCGGATAAATGGTGGCAATACCAGCCATAATATCCAATAAATGCCAGTCATTAACAGGCAACTCCTTAAAAGCTGTGTCGATGAAAGAAGTTAGTTTTTTATCGGATGTTACTAGAATAAAGCGAGGAGTACCACTTGCTATGGTTAAGTTTATTACTGAATCAGAGCAAAGCGTTTCATTATTTGCCGTAGGTAATAAGCCGTGTTTATTCAGTGCATTAGCCGCAGTAGCGCCAACAATACCTCTTATTTCCCAGTTTTGACTGACATCAACTAAGTTAACCGCTGAAAAAATCGCATATTTTTGTAAGCATTTTAATAGATGCGAAAGCATGCTACGTGGCAATAAAAAATAATAGGTATCTCGATAGGAAAATAGGCGAAATGTGGCTTGAATACGTCCTTTTACATCACAATATGCACCTAACCGGCTTTGGTTCTCGTTAACTTCAGTCACATCGCAGGTCAATTGGCCTTGTAGAAATTGTGCCGCCTTTTTTCCAGTGACTTGCAGGATTCCTAAATCGACTAATTTAATAACATAATTTGTTTGAATTTCAGTCATACGAAGTATTTCTTTTTATGTTTTCAACCTAGGTCAAACTATACTCAGAGTACTTAAAAGTGACACGTTTTATCACTTTAAGCACGCTCTTTTTATCTTGCTTAGACAGTGGCGCCAACCTATATTTACAGTAAAGTATAGATTAAATAAAAACCAAAACAATAGACAAAACCATTATAAGAGCTTCGGATTCAGTGGGGGGTATACTATGTTTTATCGATCGATAGTTTTTATCGGTTTATTGCTATTTTTTGTCAGTCAGAATGCTATAGCACAAACAGCGATGGGAACACTGGCGGTTACTGCTACTGTGGGTTCTGTTTCCACCTGCCTATTAAATTCTGTAACACCTATGATTTTTCCTAACTATAATCCAATCAACTCCCATTCCGATGATGCAACGGCCTCGATAAGCGTAACTTGTGGTACTGGAATTCCCTATGACGTAGGTATTGACGAAGGTCATGGCTTAGGCGCCACCCAAGATGATCGCATAATGACAGAAACGTCTCCAGAAACAACAGGGTTACTTCCCTATGGTCTTTTTCAAAATAGCAACCATACGGATAATTGGGGCGACATTATTGGGAAAGATACTATGCATAGGGTAGGCAATAACCTACCACAGCTTTTAACGGTTTATGGAAAAATTAATGCGGGTCAGGTGGTAGCACCTGGAGTCTATATTGATAGGGTCACAGTGATTGTTACGTTTTAAAACGCGATAAAGAACAGAACTAATACTAACTTGATTAAGTATATTTGTTGAACTATGATCTTTAAGTAACGTCCTTAAGAAAAATACGTTGGAAGGAGTCTTAACGTTATTTAGTAAGGGGACTTTTATGCGTTTTGCACTTAAAGTTTTTGTTTGTTTTTGTTTCTTATTCGTCAATCAACAGGTGTTAGCGGCAACGACAACCGGTTCATTACCTGTGACAGCATCGGTCATTTCCAATTGTGTACTAGGTACCATAACTTCCGTAGCATTTGGTAATTATGATCCCACCAGTGCGACCCCTAATAATAATCAGGGTTCAATAGATGTGAATTGTACTAACGGCACGCCCTATAACCTAGGTCTTAACCCAGGGACATTTGCAGGCGCAACGGTAACAACGCGTAGGATGACGGGGACGCCACCTGGAACACCACTTTCTTATTCTCTTTTCCGAGATGCTGGTCGTACGCTGAATTGGGGGCAGACAATCGGAACGGATACGCTAGCGTTGACCGGTACAGGTGCAACGCAAACAAGTACGGTGTATGGACAAATTCCAGCCTTGCAAGTCGTTACCAATGGCAGTTACAACGATACTGTAACTATAACAGTTACATTCTAATATTTAAATAGAATATTTTTTGTATTTTATAAAAAATTTTTCTGTTAAATTTATTTAAAACTATAAAAGCTTTAATAGTTATTTTTCCTTTATTTTTTATCATTTTCTTTATATTTAAATTTAATTATATTTTATTTTATTTTTAATATTTATGTGAAAAAATTTATTTTTTTTATAATTTAATTCACGGGTTATGGATTGAACGATAGAAATAGTTATGCAATTAAATAATTAAAAAATCACTATTTATTATCTTGATTAGATTAAGTTATCTAGTTAAACTATCAGTTTTGTTTATATAGCCAGGGTTATTTCAAGCAGGGAAGTTTTAATGCGCAACATTTCTAAGATTTATGTTTGTTTTAGTGTCTTACTTCTCAATCAAAACGTATTAGCCGCAACGGTTACTGGTTCATTACCTGTAACGGCGACGGTTATATCCAATTGTGCGATCGGGACAATAGCTACCGTAGCATTTGGTAATTATGATCCTACCAGCGCAACCGCCAATAATAATCAAGGTTCGATTAATGTGATTTGTACTAATGGCACTACCTACAATATAGGGCTTAATCCAGGAACATTTGCAGGCGCAACGGTAACAACGCGTAGGATGACGGGGACGCCACCTGGAACACCACTTTCTTATTCTCTTTTCCGAGATGCTGGTCGTACGCTGAATTGGGGGCAGACAATCGGAACGGATACGCTAGCGTTGACCGGTACAGGTGTAACGCAAACAAGTACGGTGTACGGACAAATTCCAGCATTGCAAGCGGTTACCGTGGGTAGTTATGCCGATACCGTCACCATAACCGTCACTTTTTAAATCCATAGGGAAAAAAATTTAATAAAAGGATTTGTCTGTAATGAGGAATTGGTATCATTTTTATTGTTTTATAATAGGACTTTTGTTTACCCCACATATCTGTGCCACAATTTTTGAAGTAACTCCCGTCCAATTGTCTTTATCTTCAAAGCAAATGATTGGTGTTGTTAAAGTTACGAATCGCAGTGAGAAAGATAGTTTTTTACAACTGAGTTCGGTGTTTTGGCAGCAAAACGATGGAAAGGATATCTATAAAACGAGTCATGATATTTTGATGACACCCCCTTTATTTAGATTGCCCGCACACAAAACACAAGTGATTCGATTTGCTTTGAAGCGGCCTAGGTTTAGCATGCTGCAACAAACTTATAGAATCCATATCAAAGAAATTGATTTAGGTAGGCCCAATAGATTGGGCCAGCAGTTGTATTTTCTCATGGATATTTCACTGCCTTTATTCGTTCAGCCGCAGCATATTATTGAACAATTTATTTGGTCAGCACAACGACTTGATCCCAAACATATCAAACTGAAATTATACAACGATGGTAATGTCACACTATTTATTAACCAATGGCAATTACTTAATAATCCAAAAAATTTCATGATAGCGAAGCAGTCGACTTTTGCTTATATCTTGCCCGGACAATCCCATAGTTGGGTAGTCGCAATGAAAGCAAATATAAAACCTACGGATATTGAATCTATTATTAATGGACAAACAAAAAAATCGATTTTACAACCGCTTTAAATATTTATTGTGTTTTTTATTGGTAGTTTTTGGTTTGTTAACTAGCCTGAATATTAAAGCCGAAGAAGATAAGCAAGTTTTAGAGAATAAGCTAAAAAAAACGGATGATCGGGCCGAATTAATTCCTCTTTTAGTTGAAGTTAAGTTAAATGATACTTTATTACCTGATATTGTTCACTGTTACAAAGACTCATTAGGCCATATTTGGATTAATAGCAATGATTTATTAGATTGGCAGATACGATTACCGTCGTTCCCCCCTGTGATTTACCAACAACGAAAACTTTATCTTCTGGATAGTTATTCAGGCTTGCGTTATACGCTTGATCAATATGCGATGCAGTTGTCTATTCGGGCAGCGGCTAAGCTTTTTAATTCACAGTTCTTTGATCCCTACAGTAAACGATTAGGCGCATTACGTCCTAGCGATCCGGGCGCCTTTATAAATTATGATGGTGTTGCGTTGCGGAATACGACTCAGGGAGTTAATCAGACAAATGTTTCTGCTCTACTAGGACTCGGTTTGTTTAATCGATTGGGCGTAGGAACAGCAAACCTATTAGCTTATAACAAATTTGCCAACGATATTACAACTATCAACACGCAGCCAAATAAATTACTTCGTTTAGATACGACATGGACCTTAGATAAACCTGAAAAAATAGCAAGTTGGCGATTTGGTGATGCAATTACCGGGTCTACCTATTGGAGTGGTGCGGCACGTTTTGCCGGTATTCAATATGCAACCAACTTTAATACCCAACCTAATTTAGTCACATTTCCTTTACCAGGTTATCAAGGCGAAGCGTCAATTCCTAGTACCGTGGATGTTTTTGTCAATAGTGTGCTTAATCAAGAGCGGATGGTTAATAATGGACCTTATACTTTTAATAATATCCCAGTTATTTCAGGAGCGGGTACGGTGCAGGTTGTGACGCAGGATATATTAGGTCGCAGTCAAGTTGTTAGTTTTCCCTACTATGCAAGTCCGTTATTGTTAAAGCCTGATTTGGTTAATTTTTCCTATGAAGCAGGTTTTGTGCGAAGTAATTATGCACTTAACAGCAATGATTATGGACGGCCTTTAGGTGTAGTAACTTACCAGCGAGGAATAACAGAAAATCTTACCTTAGGTACGCATGCTGAGATGTTATCTGATCAACAAACACTCGGATTTTCAGCTAATTACTTGTTAAGTCAGTATGGAGTTGCTTCTTTGGCACTAGCAGGTGGACATAATTCAATTGGCGAGGGGGGATTATTAGCGTTGGGATTTGTCCGTCAAGGTTCTCAGCTTAGTTATGGTTTTAATAGCACACTGACCACAGCAAATTATTTACAGCTGGGTACTCAACCAGAGGCGCCATCTCCCAGTCTCATTAATCAATTTTTTCTAGGTTATAGCTTAGAAGATTACGGATCATTAAGTATGAGCTATACCATGATTAATACGCGAGATTTTAATAGCAATAATGGTATCTCAACTATACCCACAGCACGATTATTAACTGGTACTTATAGCCGTAGTTTATTGCATAACATTTCACTGAGTGTCGGTTTTGTCGGTGATCTACGTAATTCACAGACTAATCAGGCTTTTATTACACTTGTTTTCTCTCCGGATAACTCGCATATCGTGAGTAATTATGCAAGCTGGCAAAATCGCCAGTTCTTCGATGCACTTCAGCTGACAAAACCCACACCATTAGGTACGGGTTACGGCTATAACGTCATTGCGAGCAATAATAGTAGCCGCTTTGCAGGCGCTGATTTCACCGTACAAAATGAGATAGGCGCCTACACAGCGCGCTTAGGAAAAGGGCAAGGACAAGCAAACTATGAGTTAGATGCAAGCGGTAGTGCTATTTATTTTGCTGGAAATGGTTTTTTAGCACGTAAATTAACAAATGGCTTTGCTTTAATCCAAGTGCCTGAATATTCTGGTGTTGATGTGTTTTATCAGCATCAGTTAATGGGTCATACTAATCGTAATGGTAATTTATTAATAACTAAATTATTACCTTATCAAGAAAATATATTAGAAATCGAACCAACTACATTACCACTAGACACAGAAATAGGAGCGATAACAAAAACTGTTATCCCTTATTATTATAGTGGTGTTTTAGCTCGCTTCCCGGTTAAGCATTTGCAAGGACTTGTTGTACATTTATTAACGCCTAGCGGTAAATTTGTCCCTGTAGGTGCTGAGGTTACTTTAAAGGGTGATTGCGAGCAAACGTCTTATGTCGTTGGCTATGACGGAGAGTTATATTTACCGAGAGTGACGCATCAAATGTTAAATGGCGTAGTGAAGTGGGATGAGAAAACCTCTTATTTTATCTTGAACGTACCTAAATCGACAGAAGCAATAATAGAATTGGGGAATGTATTATGTTATTGATTAGGTTTTGCAATCGATTAAAAAGAAAATCTAATCAGTGGGTTTCTTTTTGTTTTATTTTTTTTACAGTTTATTTTTTTTATACCATTTCTGCCTATGCAGCCTGTTCTGGCCTTGGTTGTTCCTGTGCCGTTACACCTGCGCCTGCTGCTGTTGCATTTGGCAGTTATAATCCGATATCGGGCACGGCAGATACAACAACCGGTAATATAGCAGTAACTTGTTCAGCTTTAGTACTATTTACTGCTTCTTACGTTATTAGTTTGAGCACAGGAGCTAGTGGTAGTTATACAACACGGTTTATGAATTTAACGGGTAATCATTTGAATTATAATTTATATACGCAAGCAGCACGTACAACGGTTTGGGGTGATGGGACAGCAGGAACTGTCACAGTAAGTGATTCTTATACGGCCATAGGATTATCGGAAACAAGAAATTATACAGTTTATGGCTTGCTTCCCGCTTTGCAAGCTGTTCCAGCCGGTGCTTATACAGATACTATTACTGTTACGGTTACTTATTGAGATTTTGTTGCGGTTTCTAAATTAATTTCAGACATAAACAATCTGATAAATAAAAATAAATTTTCTTTATCAGATTGTCCCCACGTTCAACAAATTTTTATCATTTTCATCGACAGCTTTAGAATATCGCGATTCAGCTAGCAAAACTGAAAGTAATTAGTCTACCATCCGCTGTAATAGTAGAAATTAAATATAATTTAATTTAGTAATTTTAGGTTATATTTCCCAAAATTTTGGGGGTTAGTTTATACCTGTTAGATAGGCACGTGTTTATTTTGTAAAAAAATAACGGAATCTATGTCTTTGGTAATAAAATATCAATGTATTTTCTGCATAGCTTAAATTTGTAATCAAGATATCTAAAACACTTATATTTTATACTGGGAGTCCATCATTTTAAATTTATTGGAATAAGTAAAGGATAGATAATGCTCAGTAAAAAGCTAATTACAAAAAAAATTGAAAACTTCAAATGGGAATTAGGACAAAATTATTTGGCCTTTTTTTATAATCCCACTTTAAAAAAACAGCATCTCCGCGAAATTATTCATTTAATTCATTATCGCTATTTTAAAGAGTTTTATTTTCTTACTGAAAAGGAAAGACAGTGTTTGTATTTAGCAGGACAAGGAAAAACTATTACAGAAACCGCGCATATTTTAAATATAAGATTTGATACAGCAAGAGAATATAGGGAAAAAAGTATAAAAAAAATGGACTCAAAAAACATCACAGAAGCAGCTGTCAAATATTATGATCAAGAAAAATAAAATCCCCAAAATTTTGGGGATTTTTTATCTATTTTAAATAGTCATAATCTTCTTGTTAGAAAAAAATATAAAAAATACAAGGAACTCAAATGGAAAAAAAAGAAAAAATTCAAGTGATAAGAAGTGCTTTATTGATAGAAGACGATCGAATTTGTCAACGTATCATTATAGTGAATCTTTCTAGATTAGGTTTTGTAGTTGATGCGGCGAACGATGCGACAACGGCTATCCATAAATTAAAAGAAATTAGTTATAATCTTATCGTAACAGACCTACGCTTACCGGATAAATCAGGTGATGAAGTGATTAAAGCGGCTAGGTTATCCGTACTTAATCAAGCAGCGCCATTGATTGTAGGCAGTGCGCAGCTGAATCAAAATGATTTCAAAACTTATTTGGATCTCGGTGCTGATGCTGTCTTAACCAAGCCTTATTCTTATGAAACATTAGCGGAAACGATTAAAAACTGCTATTTAACGCCAGGTTATCAACGTAAATTTTTTTATCAAATAAAAAATTCCTTAAATAAATTTCAGCAAAGTCTTGAAGATTTTCTAAAAACGAAGCAATTTCAAGCGTTAAGCACTGACTCACAAAATTTTTTAAGGCAGAGTTTAGATATAATAAAAGAATGTCAACACATTGCTGCTCGTGTAAGAAGTTTTTGCTGGGTAAAGGAGTATCAACAATTGATTAGTAATTTGCAGGTTTTTATAAATCACAGCATAGCGGCATTAAAAGAATATCAGCAGTGGCCAAAAATTGATAAAAATCATTCTTGAGGAGAATTTTAATGATACTTAAAGAAACTAAAAAATATTTGTTCTTGAGATTTAACAACAAGTTCTAAGGAAAATAGGTTTTCTTCATTACAGCCCTTTTTACTGGAAAGAAAGGGCTGTTAATTAAAAATTAATTTTAACGGGATAATTTGAGTAGAAAGTTTTTTTCAGTTTTGGTTAAGTTAGTTAATTGCGTTAGCGCATTGCCTACTTCAAACGTTCCATAAGCTGTGTAGTTTTCCCTAGAAAAGATTTTAGTACTTTTTGATAAGTTATTTTTACCAAAAGCTTTTGTTTCTTTCTGTGTGTTGAAGTTTTTGTATTTTGAAAAAAATCTAGCATAGTGTTATTTTATCACCGTTATTATGAATAATTTATTTTAAGTTGGAAAAATTAATAAATTTAAGAAATAAGTTTAGACTATTATTCCATTTTTTTATTTTACGCATAAATAATCGTAGCGGTTACACAACGATTTGGACAATCAGGTTTTTTTAAACAGTCATGCAGAAAAGAATCATAATATTTTTTACAAATAAATTATTGTTATTTTTAATAACTTACGGTAGAATAATTTAACAAAAATTTATTAATTATTGAGAATAAAAAAGTGGATAGAATCGTAAAGAATATAATGGCGCTTAAACAAGAAGAAGATAGACTGAAGGAAAGGTTGCGTGGTTGCGAATTACAACTTGCAAGTGCTACCCGAAGCTTGGGCGCCGCGAAAGCTGTAGTTACAAAGTTCGAGTCTCGGCCGACATGTGATGGAGAAAAATTACGCAGTGCTCAGTCACAAAAAGACAGTGCTCAAGAAGAATATAACCGATTGAATAACGAATATTATAAAATTATCAAAGAAATAGGTGAAAATAATGTTAAATTACAATTAGAAGAAAAAGAAAGGGTAAATATGGATTCACCGAGAACCCTTCGTAGATGATGTGCGTGACCTTACTAAGGTTGACAGAATAAATTTAACAAAAAAGTTTGAGTTTTAGAATTTCATAAGAGGTTTTACCTTGTAAGTAACCATGAGGTCTTTGGTAATTATAAAGATTTTTCCATTCACGAATATTTTTATCTAAATCGACATCGCTTTTATCGCTTTTATAGTTAAGTAATGGGTAGAACTCCTCTTTATCAATTCCATGCGAGCGTTCAACTTTACCCTTGAGATGAGGCGTAGCGAGCTTAATGGAGATATTTTAATCCCATGATTACGTTGTAAATACCAGTGAATACGTAGCTGACCTAAATAATAACTTTTTCCTCAATTTCACCAGGCGTTCTTAAATTAGAGTTTTCCGGTTGAAGGACTTTACGTTTGTGGCTTATATCACTTTTTGCTTTATTATTCATGGAACAGCGCCTAGCGTTGACAACCGTTTAGCAGACCTGTCAACTCTAGCTGTGACATCCACGTATAAAGACATAAGGTTCTTCTGACACCGCATTTACATAAAATGGTTTACAGGCTCGAGTCTTCATGAATCTCTTAAGAGTTCATTAATCGCCACTTTTTCCCGCGTTTTTTTATCAACTTGTTTGACAATGATTGCACAATTAAGATGACAGCGTCCCGTTTTAGAAGGTAAGCTTCCGGCTATGACGACAGAACCACTAGGGACTTTACCGTAATTTATTTCATCTGTATTGCGATTATAAATAGGTGTACTTTGACTTATAAAAACACCCATACCAATCACGCTATTTTCTTCAACAATAACACCTTCAACAATTTCGGATCGTGCACCAATAAAACAATTGTCTTCAATAATCGTTGGTTTTGCTTGTAGCGGTTCTAATACGCCGCCAATACCAACACCACCGGAAAGATGTACATTTTTTCCGATATGCGCACAAGAGCCTACGGTTGCCCAAGTGTCTACCATACTCCCTTCGTCGACATAAGCACCAATATTAACAAACGACGGCATAAGAACCGTATTTTTTCCGATATAAGCACCTTTTCGAACACAAGCATTCGGTACGATCCTTACCTGTTGTTTTTGTAATTGTGCTTCATCCATGTTCATATACTTTAAAGGAACCTTATCAAAATAGCGCGTATAACTAGCATCAAAAAACTGATTAGAGCTAATCCGAAAAAATAACAAAATGGCCTTTTTTAACCATTCATGGGTAATCCAATGGTTATCTATTTTTTCTGTAATACGCAACGTACCTTTATCAAGATATTCTATAGTATCTAAAATTGCTTTTTCGGTTGATTTATCTACGGTTTTAGAATCAATTTTTTCTATTTTTTTATAGACGTCTTCAATGAGTAATTGTAGTTTATCCATGGAGTTAAACCTGGTTGTGATAAAGTGTATAAACTCTTATAGGTTTATAGTGTCGAAATTACCCCGTTTTATCAAGTAAAGATTCCTGGTTTTTTTCAGGAATACTGTCAAGCGTAGCCGCAGGCAGGGGTTTATTTGCAAAAACCGAGGTATACATGACAGGGAGAATGAACAAAGTAAAGAAAGTTCCTACGGCTATACCGCCAAAAATAACCCATCCTAGTTGACTGCGCGCATGTGCGCCAACGCCGTTGGCAAAAGCCAATGGAAGTGCAGCTAATAACATCGCCGCTGTTGTCATCAAAATAGGACGTAAACGTAGAGAAGCGGCTTCTATAACAGCGGCATCGACAATAAGTTTTTGTTTTTTCTGAAGCTGATTCGCAAATTCAACAATTAAAATACCATGTTTTGTTATTAAACCTATTAATGTAACAAGTCCTATTTGCGTATAGATATTTAAAGTACCTCCTGTCAAGTGTAACGCAATTAATGCACCCGTTAATGAAAGTGGAACGGTGAGTAAAATAATAAGCGGTGCTCGAAAGCTTTCAAATTGCGCAGCGAGTACTAAAAAGATAAAAATCAGTGCAAATAAGAACGTTTGTTCCATGCTATTTCCTGCTTGCATAAACTGACGTGTCTCACCCGAAAAATCGACTTGTACTGTTTTCGGTACAGTTTTTTTAGTGAGTTGTTCTAAATATTTAATGGCTTCGCCTACGGTATAACCAGGCGCTAGATTTGCACTGAGTGTTACCGCGCGTAATTGTTGGAAGTGATTAAGATTCTGTGCCGTTACTGAGTTATGTAAACTGACAACATTAGCTAAGGGAATAAGTTTTCCACTTTGACTACGTAAATTAATTTCTTTAAGTTGATCGCCCGTACTCATAAAACTTGGATAAAGTTGAGGAATAACTTGATAACTGCGGCCATTCCAATTAAAAATACTGCCCTGCGGTTGCCCAATAAGCGTATTTAAGCTATTAGCGATATCATCCATAGAAACCCCTAATGAAATGGCTTTATTCTTATCAATATCAACATTGACTTGATCCAAATTTAGATTGAGATCAGATTGTAAACCTAGGATACGAGGATTATTTTTTGCAACAGCGACTTGAAGTTTTTTTGCTACTTGCTGCAGTTTTTCATAAGAATCCGTGGTTTTTAAAACCAACATTAACGGCGCATTTTCGGATGCGCCTGGTAGTGCATGTGGGCTAAAAGGAAAGGCTTGTATTCCTGTAATTCCCCAAAAACGTTTAAATAAAGATTGAATAATGCTGGCACTGGAAGTATGCCGTTCATTCCAAGGTTTAAGGATTAAAAAAGAAAGTCCGTTACTCAGGGTAGGCATTCCAGTCAATGTGACATAAGCCGCTACTTCAGGAATGGTTTTATAAATCGCTTCGATCTGGCCCATATATTTTTCCATATAAGGCAAGTTTGCTGAAGTAGGTCCTGTTGCGGCAGCTATTATGAAGCCTTGATCTTCTTGTGGAGCTAGCTCGGAGGGTAAAGTTTTAAAAAGGCTAAAACAAGCGATAAAAATAATAGCGGCGATGCTTAATATGGTTTTACGATATTTTAATAGTAGCGTTAAATATTTTTTATAAGCACTCGCTAAATTATTTAACCACGTATCTATTTTTGACATGAAAGCGGATGGTTTTATGTCATGACTTAACAATGTTGAACACATCATCGGTGAAAGCGTTAAAGCGACAAAACCCGAGATAACGACAGAAGCGGCTAGCGTAAAGGCAAACTCACGGAACAAGACACCAGTCATATCATTAATAAAGCCGATAGGCGCATAGACAGCGGCTAAGGTCAGTGTCATAGCGATAATAGCAAAACCAATTTCTTTAGCGCCAACAATAGCCGCTTTAAAAGGCGACAAACCGAGTTCACTATGCCGATGAATATTCTCTAAAACAACAATGGCATCGTCGACAACCAATCCGATAGCGAGTACCCATGCCAGTAAGGTCAATATATTGAGAGTATAACCGAGTGCCAGCATCGCGCCGCAAACACCCAGGATTGATAAGGGAATTGTAATTAAGGGGATTAAAGTGGCTCGAAACGTTCCTAAAAATAAAAAAATGACTATAAATACAAAGAAACAGGCTTCGAAGAAAGTACGTTCTACATCGTGAACCGATTCTGAAATAAACTTTGATGAATCCCAAATTAAATTAAGTTTAATATCGTCAGGTGCATTGGCTTGTAGCTGCGGTAATAAGGCTTTGACGGTATTTGCTACGGTGAGAGGATTTGCCGTGGCAAGGGGAACAATCCCTAACACAGCGGCTTGTTTATTTCCATTGATGCTAGCTTCTGTTTGATCAGATTGTATGCCGAGCACAGCATGTCCTATATCTGAAAGTCGTACTAAATAATTATTTTGATTACGGATAATTAAGTTATTAAATTGTGCAGCGGTTGTCATATCTGTATTAGCACTAATATTAATCGTCTGCCAATCAGATTTTAGTGCACCTGGGGCGGCTTGAACGTTATTTTGATTCAAGGCATGGATGATATCTGTGGCAGTCACTTGATGGGCCGCCATTTTTTTGGGGTCTAACCAGAGACGCATGGCATAACCATTAGTGCCAAATACCTTTGCATCACTAACGCCGGATATATTTTGCAGTTGTGGTTGAATGACACGGGTAAGATAATCGGTAATGGCGGGAACACTCAGCAATTGACTTGAAAATGAAATAAATAAGATTGGGTTTGCATTCGGATCTTTTGTATTTATAACAGGGTCGAGTACGGCCTTAGGAAGCTGTTTCCGTACAGAAGCAACGGCATTACTGACATTAGACATAGCTTTGGTTAAGTCATAACCTAATTTAAATTGTAGCGTAATTTGACTAGATCCTTGTTTACTTGTCGAACGTATGACATCGATGCCATCGATACCGCCTAACGCATTTTCTAAGGGCGTGGTAACAAAGCCTTCCATTAAGTTGGAAGGAGCACCTGGATAGCTGGTGCCTACCGTGATGATAGAAGGGGATATGGTGGGATATTGACTAACAGGTAATAAGAAAAAAGATTTAATACCTACTAATAGGATAAAAAAACTTAAAACGAGACTGAGTACCGGTTTGCGAATAAAAAGTTCAGTAAATTGCATTTTATTTTCCAACGATGACCGGCGCCTTATCTAATACTTTAAAACCACCTACACTAATGATTTGCTCGCCTGTCTGCAGACCGGTTAAACCAATCTTTCCATTTTGGTGAAAAACGACGGTTACCGGTGTTTTGACTGCTAGATGGTGAATAATTCGATAGACATAGCTGCCTGTTTCATCGTTATTAACTGCCGTTTCAGGAACCGTGGCTAAGGTTTGTGGTTGTGCTACTTCAAGTGAGACATCAACAAACGCACCAGGAAAGAGCCGTTGTTGCGTGTTGTTAAGGCTTGCTCGCACACCCAAGCTTCGCGTATCGGTATCTATTTGCGAATCGATAGCATAGACTTTTGCAACAAAGGTTTGATTTGGATAAGCACTACTATGAATGTTTAGCTTTGCACCGATTGCTACTTTTCCAACATCGGTTCCGGGTATTCTGAAATCAATGCGTAAGGGGTCGATTGCGTCTAAATTGGCAATGGGTTTACTAGGATCAATGTAATCTCCTTTATCTACTAAACGTAGGCCTAATCGACCACTAAAAGGAGCGCGAATCAGTGTTTGATCAAAGGCGGCTTGTGCTTCAGCTTGTTGAGCCAGATTGGCACTATACGTTGCTAAGGTTTTATCTAGGTCCGCTTTAGCAAATACCTTTTGTTTATAGAGTGTTAGCGCGCGTTGATAATCTGCCTTACTCAATTGGGTTTGTGCTATTGTGGCATCGAGTTTTGCTTTGAGGATAGCAGGGTTGAGTTGTACAAGCGGGTCGCCTGCCTTAACGGTTTCCCCTGATCGAAAGTAAATAGCGCTAATACGGCCGCTGGTTTCCGGTTTAATGACGATACCTTGACTTGCCGATAAACTGCCGGTGGCTTGAATCGTTTCTTGCCAGGCTTGTCGCATGACTTGCGTAGCGCCAACAACAACGGGAGGGGTTGCTGGTTTACTAGGACGAAGCAAATCGCAGCTCAATAGAGCGAGCACGATAGCCCCTAAAAAAAGATAGGCTATTAGGCGCTTTAACATATTTTACTCTTATTTTTATGCTTCAGTTCTCTAAAATTTGGAGAAGTCACGACTATAGAGGTTTATTTTGTCGAAATCAATAAAGTTCAGTGCCATTGACTAATGGTGGCGGCTTGCTCTCTTTAGTAAGGGTTGAAAACAGCTAGACTAACCAGTCAAATTTATTTGAACAGGAGTTTCACGAATTTGACATAAGGTAAGTAGTGGAAATTAGTATAAAAACCGTTATTTGCGAAACTCCTGTCAAAGTAAGAAGTTTCGCTATGCCTAGAAAGGTAATATTAAGAATGGTTCAAATTAGATAGTTTCTCTTCTCTTTCAAACTCTATCTCTTCTCTTTCAAACACTAATAGACTTGCAGTCTTAGTCTTTCTTTTAAAAAAGCTTGAATCTGGTTCTTCAGTGACTGCACTTTCACACTCTTCTGGGATAGGGGCTAAACACCATCTCTCGGCTGTTTTATTAGCTAATTCCTCTTCCTGGAACGTAATGCTATTTATTACACTATCTAGCTCCTGTAATTCAGCTGCTTGGAACGCAACACTTTTCATTAAGCTATCTAGCTCCTGGATTTGAGCCAACTTGGCATCTTGTTTTGCTTTTCTTTTCGCTAAAGCGTCAGTTAATTCTTGTTTTAAATCCATTCTTGTTGTACCAGTATTTCCATTAACCACTCTTTGTGTATCTGTAAAGCTAGGGTTACTAACTGTGCTAACCGTTTCCTCCGGTATTGGAGAATTAACCTCAGACTGCTGAGAATTTACTTTTTTTCTATTAAATAAAGAACTCTCTAACAAATCATGGATAAGAGGGGGAGCTACTGTTTGTTCCAATGGCTTATTTTTTCCTATAACCGTATTAATTGCGTTAGGCTTAATAGTAGTAGCTACTACTTTATTTTCATGGCCATTTAAATGTTGAGTTGGATTATTTTCTGTGACTTCATGTTGATTATTATGTGCTTGCGAAAAACGATCCAGTCCACAGATTTTTTTATAAAATATTTCTTCATTTTCTATTTGTAATTTAATCGCGTCTCTTTTTGTGTTTAGATTACTATAGATAAGTTCCATTTCTGCAATTTTTAATTGAATGTCGTTTCTTTTTTCATCAGTTGCATCGTTCAATTCTTTTTTGATTTCTTTCGTTTTTATATGATGCCTATCAATTTGTTTAGAAATTAGGGCTACCTCCTCCTCCTTAAGTTCGTGTATTTTCTTAAGCGATGCATTAGCCCTTGTTTTATATCGTCCAAGATATACCTTAACTTCATATTCTTCAGTTGTTTTAGGTAGCTTCGCGTTTTTTCCAGCTTTAACAATAGTTTCTCTGTTATATCCCTGCTTTGTTTGTAAATGCTCCAAAACTGCTTGATTTGGCTTGACAAATTTTAACACGTGGCCACCCTTAAAATAAACTTTAGGGTGCCGGAGTATAATTTTTAATTATTAACAGAAAATTAATGTTTATTCGTACATTTAAATAATTACGCAATATAATTATTTATTAAAAATAAATAAAGAGAATTTTTATGTTTTCCGTCAACCAATCCAAATTACTTTAATCATCTATGATCGTAGACCCGATCTCTACAAATAATCTAGATTTTATCAGGTTCTTCTTTACGTTTGGTTAGTATTTCATAACCAGTATTAGTGACGAGCAAAGTGTGCTCCCACTGTGCAGATAGACTGTGATCCTTGGTGACAACTGTCCATTTGTCCGGCATTACCTTAACGTAACATTTGCCCGCATTGATCATGGGCTCAATAGTGAATGTCATGCCTGGAACTAACTGTACACCCGTTCCTTTCTTACCATAGTGAAGAACTTGTAGCGCTTCATGGAAAAGTCTTCCTATGCCGTGACCGCAATATTCACGAACCACAGAAAACCCTTCAGATTCAGCATATTCCTGAATTGCGGCGCCAATATCACCTAAATAAGTGCCCGGTTTTATAAGTCGAATACCCAGATAGAGACATTCTTGCGTTACCCGACTCAAACGTTGCGCTAATACAGAAGGCTTGCCTATAAAAAACATTTTACTCGTATCGCCATGGTAACCCTCTTTAAGGACGGTAACATCGATATTTAATAAATCACCCACTTTTAAAATACGTTCACCCGGAATTCCATGACAGACTTGGTGGTTAACAGAAGTGCAAATAGATTTAGGGAACCCTCGATAATTCAAAGGAGCGGGAATCGCGTGTTGTTTGTTAACAATGTAGTCGTGGCAGATTTTATCTAATTCATCAGTAGTGATACCTGGTTTGACATAGGGTTCTATCATTTCTAATACTTCAGCGGCTAATCTACCCGCGACACGCATTTTCTCAATTTCTTCAGGCGTTTTAATAATAATTTGTGATCGTGACATATTAATTTAATTGACCGTGGCAATGTTTATATTTTTTCCCCGATCCACAGGGACAGGGCTCATTTCTACCTATTTTGTTAAAATTACGCTGTGTTGTCACCGCTTGTGATTCTTCTAGATTGACTGAATCAGATTCCGCGCCAATCGAATCTGGATGTTTAAAAGCCATTAATTGCGGCATTTGCTGGCGGCGTTGTTGTTCTAATCGTTCCGCATCTTCGGGCGCTTGTATTTGTAGACAACTAAGCAGGCTAATGACCTGATATTTTAATTGCTCTAAAAGTGATGCAAACAGCGTAAAGGATTCGCGTTTATATTCTTGTTTTGGATTTTTTTGAGCGTATCCACGTAAATGAATGCCTTGTCGTAGGTGATCCATGGCAGCTAGATGGTCTTTCCACAGCATATCGAGCGTCTGTAACATTAAGGTTTTTTCAATTTGGTGTAGGGTAGGGGCGCCAACTAAATTTTCCTTCTCTGTATAAGTGGTTTCCGCAGCGGTTATTATTTTTTGACGCAGATCTTCTTCCGTACAATCGGGGTTTTTTAACCAAGTTTGTAAAGGTAGATCAAGTAAAAAATCTTGCTTTAGTTTATTTTCTAAACCAGGCACATCCCATTGTTCTTCTAAGCTTTGTGGCGGGATATATTGATCAATCGTTGCGTTAATAACATCGGGCCATAAGTTTTTGATAATCGGAGAAATATCTTCTGTAGCCAGTAGCTCATTACGTTGTTCATAAATTACTTTACGTTGTTCATTGGCAACATCATCGAATTCTAATAATTGTTTGCGAACATCAAAATTACGTCCTTCTACTTTACGTTGGGCATTTTCTATGGCACGGGTAATCCAATTATGTTCAATGGCCTCGCCGGCTTGCATACCCAGTTTTTGCATTAGCATCGCGACACGATCGGACGCAAAGATACGCATGAGGTTGTCTTGTAAGGATAGATAAAAACGGGAAGAGCCCGGATCACCTTGTCGTCCAGAACGACCACGTAATTGGTTATCGATACGACGTGATTCATGTCGTTCGCTACCAACGATGTGTAAACCACCCGCAGTAATGACTTCATCATGCCGGTTTTTCCATTCTAGTTTGCGTTGTTCTATTTCTTCAGCCGATGTTGTTTCAGGTAGATTGGCAAGTTCTGCATTGAGATTACCGCCTAGTACAATATCTGTTCCACGTCCTGCCATATTAGTGGCAATGGTTACTGTTCCAGGACGCCCTGCTTCCGCAATAATTTGTGCTTCTTTTTCATGAAACTTAGCATTGAGCACTTGATGTGGAATTTTTTCTTTGTCTAATAAACGTGACAGATATTCTGATGTTTCTATCGATGCAGTCCCGACAAGTACGGGTTGTTTACGTTCACGACAGGCTTTTACATCTTCAATAATAGCTGCAAATTTTTCTTCTTTGCTTAAATAGATTTGATCGGGTAAATCTTGACGAGAAACCGGTAGATGGGTAGGTATAACAACGACTTCTAAACCATAAATTTGCTGAAATTCATAGGCTTCGGTATCAGCTGTTCCCGTCATTCCCGCCAGTTTATGATAAAGACGGAAATAATTTTGAAAAGTGATGGAAGCTAACGTTTGGTTTTCGTTTTGAATATCTGCTTTTTCTTTGGCTTCTACCGCTTGATGCAAACCATCTGACCAACGTCGTCCAGCCATGAGGCGGCCTGTGTGCTCATCGACAATCACGACTTGATTATTCTGCACAATGTAATCAACGTCGCGCTGGAATAAATAGTGCGCACGTAGCGCGGCGTTCACGTGATGCATTAAGCTAATATTATTGATGTTGTAAAGGTTTTCTCCTGCGCTGAGTAAACCTTGCTTTACCAAAAGTTCTTCTAATCGTTGATGGCCTTCTTCTGTTAAATAAGCTTGTTTGGTTTTTTCATCGAGATAAAAATCTCCTGGGCCTTCTTCTTCTTTTCGTAAGCTGAGGGAAGGGATAAGTCGATTGATTTTGATATAAAGTTCAGAGCTTTCTTCGCTTGCACCGGAAATAATTAAAGGCGTACGCGCTTCATCAATAAGGATGGAGTCAACTTCATCGACGATGGCAAAATTTAACATTCGTTGTGATTTTTCTGCAAGAGAAAAGGCCATGTTATCGCGTAAATAATCAAAGCCAAATTCATTATTGGTTCCGTAGGTGATATCGGCTGCATAGGCGGCTTGTCGTTCGGGTAAGGGTAGATCCGATACTATAACGCCGGTGCTTAATCCTAAGAAGGAATAGAGAGGATTCATCCATTCCGCGTCTCGTTTGGCGAGGTAGTCATTGACGGTGATGATATGTACGCCCTGACCACTTAATGCGTTGAGATAGGCGGGAAGGGTAGCAACTAAAGTTTTTCCTTCGCCGGTGCGCATTTCAGCTATTTTACCGCTGTGTAACACCATGCCGCCGATTAATTGTACATCAAAATGACGCATGCCTAATACACGCCGACTGGCTTCTCGCACCACAGCAAAGGCTTCTACAAGTAATTCATTTAAGGAGCAACCGTCTTTTAATCGGGATTGAAATTCGGCTGTTTTTGCTTGTAATTCAGTATCGGATAAAGCCTGTATGCTAAGCTCAAGGTTATTAATTGCGAAGACTGTTTTTTCAAGTGCTTTTAGAAGACGCTGATTGCGATTCGGAATAAATTTGCTTAAAAGTTTAGTGATCATAAATTAAAATCTGTACCTTGTTTTTTATTCAGGCCCACACTATCACGGAATTGTTCTAAGGAGCAGACCGTAACTTAGGTCAGGAAAAATGAGTTTACTTTACTAAAAACGAGATGATTGCGCCAGTCGTTGCTTGATAGCCATTAAGACGCCGTCCGTATCTAGACCCATTCGGGATAATAATTCTATCGGCTCACCATGTTCTATGAAGGTATTAGGTAAACCTAAGGATAATAGATTGCAAACTAAACCTTGCTGATGATAGTACTCACTGATAGCGCTGCCTGCGCCTCCGTAAACCACATTTTCTTCCAATGTAACTAATAAAGTATAGGTGTTGGCTAATTCAGTAAGTAGATCGGTATCTAAAGGTTTAACGAAACGCATATTGACGACGGTTGCATCGAGTTTTTCTGCAACATTAAGGGCAGTTACGACCAGTGAACCGAAAGCTAATAAAGCAATCTTTCTTCCTTTTCGTTTGATTTCTGCTTTTCCTACAGGGATGGCAGAAATCATTTTATTGATTACAAGCCCTGGACCAATGCCGCGTGGATAACGGATAGCACACGGCCCCCTCTCTTGAAACCCCGTATAAAGCATTTGATATAATTCATTCTCGTTACTGGGAGTCATGATAGTAAGATTAGGAATGCAACGAAGATAGGATAAATCAAAACAACCTTGGTGTGTTGCGCCATCGCCGCCAACAACGCCAGCTCTGTCGATGGCAAAGAGTATGGGTAGATTCTGTAATGCCACGTCATGAATAAGCTGATCGTAAGCACGCTGTAAAAAAGTGGAATAGATAGCGACTACCGGTTTTAGCCCTTTACATGCGAGTCCTGCTGCTAGAGTAACGGCATGTTGTTCGGCAATACCGACGTCGTAATACCTATCCGGATAACGTTTTGCAAATTCAATAAGATCGGATCCTTCACACATAGCCGGGGTTATAGCTACTAAACGTTTATCCTGTTTTGCCATATCACAAATCCATTGACCGAAGATATTGGAATACGTGAGTGGCTTTATTGTCGTTTTAACAGTGTTTGTTTTTTCTAAAAAACATGGGCTTACGGCATGATAGGCAATAGGGTCCACTTCAGCCGGTGGAAAACCTTTTCCTTTTGTCGTAATGACGTGTAGTAGTTGTGGTCCAGATAAATCGCGTAAATTGCTCAAGGTTTTAATTAAAAGAGGCAGATCATGTCCATCGATAGGTCCTATATAATTAAAGCCTAACTCTTCAAATAAAGTGCCTGGTATCAACATGCCTTTTACATGCTCTTCGGTGCGCTTGGCAAATTCACGTACGGTGGGAATGGCATTCAGAACGCGCTTACTTCCTTCTCGGACATTGGTATAAAGCTTACTCGACAAGATGCGAGCAAAATAATTAGATAAGGCACCGACATTATTGGAGATTGACATATCGTTATCATTTAATATAACGAGTAAATCCGCATTAATATCACCTGCATGGTTTAACGCTTCAAAAGCCATTCCAGCTGTCATCGCACCATCACCAATCACAGCGATGGCTTTATGTTTAGTTTTTTGTAGTTTGGCGGCAATACTCATGCCTAGCGCTGCACTGATAGAAGTGCTTGAATGACCCACACCAAAACTATCAAATTGACTTTCTTGACGGGATGGGAAAGGGGCTAAACCACATGTTTTACGAACGGTGTTAAGTTGGTCGCGCCGACCAGTAAGAATTTTGTGTGGATAGGCTTGATGGCCGACATCCCACACGATGTCGTCATACGGTGTATTAAAAACAGTATGCAGCGCAATCGCTAATTCTACCGTTCCCAAATTAGCGGCAAAATGACCACCGCATTGATTTAAGGTTTGTATGAGGAAGTCTCTAAGCTCAGCCGATAATTGAAGCAGTTGCGACGCATCTAGTGTGCGCAACTGCTCAGGGTTATTAATATGCTTTAATAAAGGAAATGATTTTTTTTTAAAGTCCATCTCTTTACACGTTATTGCTACCCAGAGTTTTGAGCGGGATTATTAATGCTTTGAACTTGATTTTGCAATTGAGTGCGAATTTGTGCATTAAATTCTAATACTAAAACCGACATAGTAGCGAGTAAACGCTCTAATGTCATTCGGGTTTGATAACTCTCTGCTAAATTCTCAGCCAGTAATTCGGTTTGTTCACGTTGCAAGGTGGCAGGGTTTTCTTTTAATAGACCTTTGTGCCAGTTTTCATCAACAACACGGCGTGTGGTCATAAGGCTTTCTAGCTTAAGTGTACTTAACGGGCCTGTGATTTGTTTAACGGCCTCAAAGGCCTTTTTTTGATCGGCTGTCAGTGTTTTCGGGTCAATGGCTTGTCGTTCGGTATAGAGCTGATAAAGATTGCCTAGGGCAACGGCTTGTGTAGCGGTATAACTGCGTAGGGCAGCGAGATATGCTTGGATTTGTTTTTCATTAAGTTTTGCTTTGATATTCGTATTTTTATCGCCACTTAAGTTGGCCACAAGTTGATTAAAATTAATCGTATTGAGGGGAGATAAGGTACCACTTAAGGCATCGATGGTGTTTTGCGCTCGCTTTTCTTCTGTGTCATTTCCATAAATCGTGGGTTGTAGCAGACTATTGATATCGATAGATTTTAAAGGATCTTTATCTAATTGAGGGTTAGATTTTGAATTAGGGCTCCAAGTAAAAGAGTAATTATCGTTATTCAGATCTTTTCCTGCATTGGTAAGTTGGCTCAATAGTTTTTGTGTCAACGGACCAACGAGAGGGGAGTTGGGGGATAAAAGATATGTCTGCTGGGCTATATCAGTGGGAATAGTAATTGCATTGCCAGTAGGTTCTTCCGACATTAAACCGGCTTTAATGGAGGCTTGTCCAAAACCCGCCACTAAGCTTTCTACTCCAGTGTCTCCAGCAGGTGAGGGAGTAACTGCATAGCTAATAGAGGTAGATAAAGCCGTCGCTATTAATGTAAAACTTAAAAAAGAAGCTTTTATTAAGAATTGTGTGGACATGAAAATACCCTCGAGTTTATTTAATAGGAAATGTTAGTATTATTACTGAACGTCTTATTTGTAGTGTGCGGGGGCTGAGGTGGTGCAAATATGTTGGGCGTGCTATTCGGAACTAACGATGTGTTAGTGGATGGAGGTACCCCTGTTATAGGTGTTGGACCAGGAATAGGTTTATTGGCCCAAGGATTTATTTTGGATTGCGCTTCCCAAGGATTTGGTTTTAGCCAAGGGTTATTATTCGTGGAAGATTTAGCGATATCTGATTGTCGTTTTTTTTGTGTTGTAGTAGGTGGAGAAAAAGCTTTTTCTCCATTTGACAGTTGTGGTGAAGAAACTATAGGTGGTGTAACTTCATCATTGTTTTGGTAGCGATTTGCGTTTTCCGTATAGGGCTTTAGTTTATCAAGAACTGTTTGTGTAGCGTCGGTTTGCGCTTGTTTGATTTCATTGCGGTAGTATTGTAGGGGGTCAGATTTGGTATTCGCATGGGCAGTAAAAGGGATTAAAAAACTAAAACCGATAGACAACGCTAGAAATTGTATTTTTATCATACTTATTCCCCTTCTAATGCTTTTAAAACCAAATCGAGACGTTCGTGTGAAAAAACGCGCGCCAATAATCGTAGACGTTCAAAAGCTATATTTCTACGTAAGAATAAACCCGCTTCATCTTCAGGACTATTACTCACTTCTTCAGCATGCATCAATAATTTCGCTGCAGAGCCTGGATGGGTGGTGTCCAATGCTTGTAGTAAACGCAGCGTGCGGGACATCCCTAAATGATTTCCTAAACGAAGAAATAGGTTTTGGCGGCCTAATTTATCTAAATCAACTTTATCGATATCATCGATTTCTTGACCTAATCGTGTGATGGCTTCTTCGAGTGCTGGATCACCATCTTTTGTCCATTGCTCAACACTTTCCATAAAAGTGAGTACGCGATAGATCATGGGGTCTTGGTATTGCTTCCAATAAAGATGTGCGCCTTTGAGACTTAAATCAAGCATGAGTAGTACTCTGTTGTTTTAATTTTCTAATCGTATAGAAATGAACTTAATCAAGGAGTTTAATTATCCAATGTAATTGAATACAAATCAAACCTATTATTTTAATAGCGGTGTTTAATATGCAGATTGCATAAAGGTTAAAAATAAGGCTATTTTTCTATTCATTGTACTTGAAGTTACAAACTTACATTGCAAGTACTTTTTTTTCATGGTAGGACTGCTAATGGCTAGACCAAGGGAAGGAGTATCAGCAAAGTTCACCTAACGTTATTCAAGGGGAGAATCGCGATTCTCCCCTTGAAAGTTACTATCGCAAGATGCTCCATCATTGGAAATGATCATACCCAAGTGCATAAGTAAATGGAATAAACTCCCAAAAGTATTTGCATGTTAAATATAAGCGCTATATTATAAGGAGATAAACCGCGGAGTGAAACGTGAGTTTTTTTGGTAGCATAAAAAAAATAATAAAGCCCTTGGTCGATGTTCCAAAATGGATAGGCTATCGCCAGCTCGTTAAAACTAACCGTTCACTTTTTTCTTTTGCTAAAAAATTCTTCCTACCTGAACAAGCCACTACACAAGAATCATTTCAAGCGGCTTTAGAGCGTCTTAAATTAACAGAAGTAGATATTGCGCAACGAATGAAAGAATTTACTCGTTTGCTGTGGATATGGATTTTACTTTTTTTTGTTAGTATTGCTTATAGTCTTCGCCTTTTACTGGAACATTCTTTACGAGGGTTTTTCCCTTGCCTCGGAATAGCTGTTATTATTTTGACACAAATGTTCCGTTATCATTTTTGGATTTTTCAGATCAAACAACGGCGCTTAGGTTGTGGTTTTCGTGATTGGTTAAGTGCTCAACTAACAATTGGAAAGAAAAAATGATGAAAAAAACAGTACTTACTTTATTCCTTTCTTTGTTTCCTGCACTTTTGTTAGCGGATAGTTTAGCACCGCCGACAGCTGATTTATCCATTGCTTATTTGTCCACTATATTTGGTGTGGTGGATGGCGTGTTGCATGGTACCGGTAGTGAAATCTTAGGAACGATGTTTGGTGCGTTTAACGCAACTGTTTTGGTGATGGCTTCTGTAACATTAAGCTATGTTTTATTTATATCTATACTGAATACCGCACACGAAGGGGAGTTTTTAGGGAAAAAATGGTCTTCGATTTGGGTTCCTTTACGAACCGTATCAGGTATTGGCTTATTATTACCTAAAGCGACGGGTTATTCTTTTGTACAGATTTTGGTTATGTGGGTCGTGGTACAAGGTGTTGGTGCGGCTGACCAAGTATGGAATGTCGCTCTCGATTACATGAATAGGGATGGGACGATTGTCGAACCGCTTCAATCTATACATACAGACGATAAAAAAACGGATAATAGCTTTTTAGTAGGAAAAGCTGGCTCGGTTCTTAAGTCCGAAGTGTGTATGCTGACAGTTTATAATGCGTTGGTAAACCAAAATCAGCAAAGTAAAAGTGGCGTGCAAGTTCCTGACTTTCTATCTTCGCTTGCCGTTACCGGTAAAGGTCCTGATGGCAAAAATACCGGTCTTCCTATGGATTACACAAAAGATACAGGTGGTTTTATTACTTTCCCTGGTAAGTTACCAGGAACTTTTGCGAATTTACAAGGAATGTGCGGCAGTCTTTCTTGGGACTATATTAGTAAAGATAACGACAAGGTTTATAATCCTGCGCGGTTAAGTGCGAATGATAGTGCAAGTATTGCTGCCAGACAATTTACTTTGGATCTGCAACCTTTAGCTCAATCTATCGCTAGTAAATTAGCGCCTACCTTGTCACAAGATGCTCAATCGGTGCCACTTGTTACTTTAAATTCGGATGATCCCATTTTTAAAATTAATAATTTAGTAGATACATCTGATGACTATTTTATGATTGTAAAACCGGCTTTACGTGCACTAAAAGATGGTGCAATAAGTCGCTATAAAGATTTTATTACAGATGCCAAAGGATATGGTTGGATACTCGCAGGTAGCTATTACTATAAAATGGCGAGTTTGAATCAACAGTTAAGGAAAACGGATGCGGGGGCTTTAAATCAAAAAATTTCACCTATGTTTAATCCTACCTATGCTGCGGGTCCTTTTAAAGTAATTAATGATGATAATGTCATTACTAATTTAAAAAATAATTTACCTAGCACAAATGGAGTTATTGATACATATATTGCGGCAGAAACTGATAGGACTAAAGATAACAATAATCCAACGGATTCCGGCAACTTTTCCTTACCTAGCAATGTGGCTAACGTCAACGGCATAGGATCGGTTGTATCGGCTGTTTTAAATGGTATTTTTCCTCGCGTTCATGATTTTGAAACAAAATTATCTAATGCTATTAATAATCAAAAACTGGACCCTATTTTTGCACTAGTTTCTGTGGGGAATGGTTTAGTGAGTATGGTGGAACAAGTATGGATAACTATTTTATCCGTCGTTACTGGCTTAGGGATTGTTGGTATTGCCGCAGGCTTTGCTTCAGGCTTTTGGACAGTTGGTGGAGCAGTTAATGGTATGTTATTAATTAGTAATCTGCTCATTGTTATGATGCCATTACTGACGATTTGGATGGGGACCAGTTTTCTCTTAGGGTCTGTTCTTTCCTATTATGTTCCGTTGATTCCATTCTTTCTTTTTATTTTCGGTGCTATTACCTGGTTTGCTGTGGTACTGGAAGCTATTTTGGCGGCACCTTTAGTTGCTTTAGGAATTACACATCCTGAAGGACACGATCTGATGGGTAAAGCCGAACAAGCGATTATGCTGCTTTCCAGTGTTTTCTTAAGACCTGTTTTGATGGTATTTGGTTTTATTTTCGGTATTATTTTATCGTTTGTAGGACTTTCCTTATTTAATAAGGGATTTGGTATTGCGGTACAGTTTTTAACAGAATATAACGGGGATATTTTTGCTATCGTTTACCAAACCGCTATGATGGCTATCTATACGGCAGCGGCGCTAGCTATTGTTAATCGTAGCTTTTCCATGATTTATGAGGTTCCTAATAAAGTATTGCGATGGATTGGTGGTCCACAAGAAAGTGGACATGAAGAATCGATGTTACAAGGTATTCGTGGCCAACATGATAAGGAGGTTGGTGCTATTCCCCAACAGATGCCTTCGGGGCAAGCGGCGGGTGAGAGTGCTGCAGGTGGCATGGCGTTAGGTCGTAGAATGAGAGAACTTAAGCAGACTAAGGCTGAAGGAAAAGCAGGTCCTGGTGGCGCTGGTTCTAGTACGCCATAAGTCTATATTTCAATATCGTCAAGGGGGGGGTAATGGGTAATAAGGGCGTGACACATCTCACCCATCCAGTTTTCTGGATTGCTATGAGCTTCTCACTCGCAATGACGATGATATATGTATGTAAAAGTATTTTTATTTTACTAGCGCTGATTTTATGACTGATAATGATAACGATCTTGCGTTTAATATAAATTTAGATGAATTATTTAGTCAGCTGTCTGAAGTATTAGTGAACCCTGGGTTCTCTAAGTCGGCTTATTCGTTTTTATTGTTATGGGGTTATTTTGAGATCACCTTAATTGATGATTCTAGCGAAGAAGGAGATGGGATAACCTCAAAAGGCTTAACTGACCCAACTATTATTCAAGTTGACAAGGGCTATGAGATTTTTGATTATGGGAATTACCTGCGAACTTCGCCAGGTAAATACTATGGAAGCTATGTAACAGGTCGGCTGCTGACTACAGTAAAGGTAATGATTAATCTATTAATCGAACGTGGCGCTAAGCATGTACATTTTTCTGGACTTCCCTCAGCGGAACGAGTCGCATGGCTTGAGTGTAGGAAATATAATATCAATACGTCGTTTAAACCGGATGCAAAAGCACAATTACTGCGAAGCCGTATAAACGAATTGGATAGATTCCGTGAAGTTGTTTATTCTCTTAGTGCTAAAAAATAACTATCTGCCTACTGAGCTTCTACTTCCTACTGTTGTCACGTGTTTTTGAGGCTTGTAGGGGATAGATACGCTTTCAGTGTATTTATATAATAATATAAGCTACTTCTGTTGTACCCTTAACTCAAATGACAAAACGTCTCGTTTTAACATTAAGCGTTTGATGTCAAACTCATTCTTCTGTGCATTTTTCTATAGGAGAGCTCCTCGTTTTCTTTTTCTTCTTCTTCTTTTCTCTTTGGAGTGGATAAAGACGGAGTGTTTACTTTAGTAATGGATTTATTTAACTCCTGCGCTAAAGGTTCAGCCAAAGGGCCTTCTAAAACAGATTGTTGCTTTCCATCGTTTCCTGTAACACTGATTTTCAGATTTATGTCTTTTGGATCTATCCTAAGACCATCTCGCTTAGCTAAATCTTTAACAGCTTTTAAAGTTCTTATTACATCATCTTTCTTTATCATGCCTAATTGAATAAATAAGAGCAATAGCAATGCTAACAAAGACGTTTTATATTGAAAACCTATTTCAGCCATTTTTTTTGCAATATCACCACGGTTAGGAATTACTACATCTATATTTATTTTTTCTCCGGGTTTTAGATTAGCTAACGCATGCTTAAGCTGTTTGCGCAGGTTATTAATATCAATTTTATAATCAACTTTAGGGTCGACTTTAAGGCTAGTATTAAGGTTTGTAGTTAATTTCTGCGCCGTCATCGAGGCATTAGAATTAGATTTCGAGCTTTCATCATTTAGTTGTATGCGCGCTTTAACTGACTCAAGTGACTGAAAATCTTTTAAAGAATCACTGTGTTTTTCTACTGTTTTATCCATAAACTGCCGAAAAGCTTCACGTAAATGGGGTTCGTCTTCTTTAGTAAAAATTTGTCCTTGATCAGCCAGTCGTTTAAGAAAAAATTGAAAGAGTGTTTCTTCAGCTTGAGCCTGCGCTAGGCTTTTTTTGAAGCGAGCTTGTGCTTTTTCAGCCGCTACTTTAGGATCATTTCTTTGGTTTAAGGCTAACTCCCCTGTTTTTAGAGCTTCATCATAAGGTTTACGAAATTCTTTTCGCATTTCGGTTTCAGTAGCATTTAGTGCATCTGTATTCAAGCCCGTGGAAAGTAACCGTTTTCCGCTATCCGTCAATTTTTCGATAAAGTTTTTACCTAAGAATGGAGTTAGCTGTTCTAATTTAAGCAGGCCAGAGAATTTTTCGTTTAAATCTTCCTTGATTATTTCTATTCCAACCGTATGTTGGCTGGAGAAGTATTCTTTTTGTTGTTCTGTAATAGTCATTGTTTACTCCTTCATCGTATACGTATATTTGCTGTTTCGACAAATGAACTTAAGCTTTCTATATTTTTTACATTTTTCTCAATTTCTGCGTTTTGAAGATTCAACTGCTTTATAATAGCCGCTTTTGCCTCGTCAATCTCTGCTGTTTTCATGGTTAGATTATTACTCATGGAGGGGTAACGAAGGATAGGTCCAATTCCTAACTCTTTATAGGCACGTATGAAAATTCGGTATTTTTTTTCAGTGTTTTTCGTACAGTTGTTAAAATTAAAATTGATAACTTTACTATTTTTAAAGCTCTGAACTGCATCAATCATTTGTGTGAAAGCGACTTCTTTTGTCGTGACACTTTTAGGATTCCAGCGATGTTCCCCTTTCGTTTTGTAATCTAAAGCATTATAGGGAGTTCTAGTTATAGACCATTGTTGTTTTTTATCAACCAAATTTTGCTCATAAGTGATGGTTTCATTTTTTTCAAGGGTATCACGTCGTTGAAAAAGTTTGCCAGTTACAGTGAAACTAGGGGTTTGTTGATCTAGCACAGAATCATTATTAATAATTCTACAATCGCTAGGAAGGTATATGGGAAGTGGTTGACCAAGCGTTGATTGATCTATTTTCCCATCAGATAATTTTCTCCCGACTTCACTTTCTGTCTTTCTTTCAGCGTCTTCTGTATTATAAGCGTCTTTTTTAAGTTGCATTGTCTCAATATACACGATTCTATTTTTTACTTTCATTCTTAAATCGTCAATTTCTTCTTTGGCAGCATAGTGGACTTTTATGCTTTTTTGCCATTCATCTCTTTCTTTGAGAGTTTTACCGAGTTGGTGCTCTTCGACCAAGACCTTAATCGCGTTTGAAACCAGTTCTTTTTTATTAGGGTGACCGTTAAATACTTCTTCTCGATTAAGATCAGCAACAATTGCACTAATTAGCTTAGAATCAACGAATAAACTCCATTTACGAAAACCTGTTTCTATTCGTTTACTGATAGTATCAATTAGAGTATTGGCTTGATGTTCAGAAATTGTAAGATCGGCGGACAATTTATCATTAAGCGTACTATGAAATCGCTGAAAATTACTCTCATCTTCAATGCCGGAATCTCCACTTTCACTAGAGGCATCGTTATTCCTTTCCTCAATGAGTAAAGGATAATGAGGAAGCGCAGACTCAATTTTAGAAAACTCCTGATAGGACTGATTGATTAATTTTAACTCGAATTGTTTGAGCTTTGTTATCTCCTCTTGTAATTCAGTAGGCGATTTAAGCGTGATAGCAGGGAGACTTAATTCGGATAAGGGAAATTCTTTTTGAACTAGCTTGGTAACCCTTGATTTTTCTTCCGGAGTTAATTCAATATCAATTGTTCGATGTGTTATTTTTTGAAGCTTTTTATTTAGCCAAGGCTTGGCTTCCAAGGTGCTTATGTCTTGCTCAGTGATAACGGTGTTTGAATCAAATGCGTCTGTTCGTAGTTTCTTACGTAATTCATTAAACCATGATGATGAGTCAAAAGGGTTACTAGGATGAAATCTATCTGCTTCTTCTTTACTTATTGCACAAACGGCTTGCAGTGCTAAGGAAAACTCTTCTTGTTTTCCTGTGTGAGTATCAATCTGTAGACTCGCATATTGAAGTGCTTGCAAAGGCCTTGCGATATCAGAAAATTCTTTTTTATTCTTTAAATACTCATAGAGCTGAGTCCGTAATTCCTCTGCAGAAAGAGTTCTTGAGCTTGAATTTCCAATGGAACTTTGCTGAGTAGGGTTGTGTGAAGTAGACTCAGCTTTATAGCTAGAAGATTGAGAACCGTTTCCTGAATCGGGTGTGGTAGTATTCTCTAAACTTCTAGCTCTCTGTACGGCAGCGCTTCCTAAGTTTTCAGCCTGTTGTTTCACGCTTTTGAAATTGTCACCTTTTCTATGTCCAATCCTATTGAAATAACTAGGAATGTGTTGTGTTGCTGAGGAAATGATAGCACTCTCTGTAGAACCGTTAGGGGTTGCTGTACTGACTTCAAAGAGAAAATCTGGATGAGTTATTAAATAATCAATAAAAGCTTTACTTGTCGCTTTTAAAACAGCCTGCTCGGCAGGCAAAATTATATTTCCTATTTCAGTAGCGGGTGTTTTAGCTGTGTTACAAGCTATCTTTTCTAGTTCTGTATAAGAGAAGTCAATAAGTGGTTGTTTATTTGCATTAAGCGTGTTTATTATATCACTATAACAGCTCAAATAGCCCGCTGTCTCCTGACTTGCTTCCTTAATCTGGTTGAGATTTTTCATTAACAAGTTATGAGACTCTGGATAAAGTTCTCTATTACTATTATTGATTATTTCACTAATTAGCTCTTTAGCGATTTGTTTTGTATCTACCTTAGTATGGGTATTTTCTAACTTTTTTTGTATTTCCTGTAAGGCTGCAATAGCTTCTCTTTGTGCTTTTGGCATTAAAAGCTCACTCGATTTTATTCCAGCAGGGTTTTCTTCTAGGCTAGAAGGAAAAAAATGTTTATCTACTTCATCACGTAATGTAATAAAGTTTTTTTGTATTTTTTGTTGAGTTAAGGAAAATATAGGGTGGTCGTCTTTTAAAGTTTGGATTACACTTTTGACTCCATCTTCACAGTATTTTTCAGCCCAAGCAGCTAATTCTTGATAAAGTGCATGTTGAAACGCAGAGTTTTTTAATAAATTTTCTGCTAATGACATAAGCGGACCTTTTATTGCTCGATTATTAGATTGTACTGGAGATAGAGGAAAAGTTAAATCAGTAGAACGCTTACTGGATAAACTGTGTGGAGCAAAGTCGTCGTCATCTCCACTTTCATTAGAAGAGTCTGACGGATTATAATCTTGCTCATCCTTATTAATTATATCTTTTTTAAATAAATTAAGTAAGGCTGCAGGGGCTGGGTCCGTTTGTGTATTAACTTCTATTAATGGTAGTTTTTTTAGTTTTTGATTCTCTCTTCTGAGATGTACTATTTCTGAGGTAAGTAATTCATTTGTTTCAGTTAAAGAAGTCAACTTATCTGTTTTTTCATCTAACTCAGATTGTATTTTTTTGAGTGCGTTATCATAGACTTGTTGATTAAACGCAATAGCGTCCTTTTCTTGAGTGAACGTTTTAATTTCTTCGTCCTTCTGACTTAGTTGTCTTTTATAATCAGCAATTTCTCTGGCTGTTTGTTCATCTTGAGTTTCAGATTTCAGTGTAAGTTGATTTATATTGTCTTCTAACCGCTCTTTTTCTAGTTGAGCATTACCAAGTTTTTGTTCTATATCTGAATATCTTTCTAAATCTGCAACTAATTTATTTTTTTGCTGAGTTAGTTCTGTTACTTGCTCTTGAAGTTGCAGGATTTTGCTAGTGGATTCCTCTTCAGCAGTCTCTTTTTCGGTTAGTTTTTTTTGTACTGCGTCGAAAGCTTTTTGTAGTTCGGTTTTTTCTCGAGTATGTTGCCCAGCAGAACTTTGCATTTCTTTCCGAAGTCTATCTATTTCAGCTTTATTTGCATCTCGTTGCTGCTCTGCGTTTTCTTTAGCTAATGATAGTTCTTCTATTTCTGCAGCAAATTTTCGTTTTACATCGTCTAGTGTAAGTTGATGTGTTGTTTGTTGTTCTTGTAATGCCAGATCATGTACTTGTGTTAAATCATGTATTTTACCTTGGAGTCTCTCAATTTCACTTTGATTAGTATCTCGTTGTTGTTTTGCATTTTTTTTAGCTAACGCTAGCCCTTCTATTTTCGTATCGAATTTTCGTTTTATATCATCTAATGCAAGTTGATGTGCTGTTTGTTGTTCTTGTAATGTTTGTTCATGCGCTTGTGTTACAGTATCAAGTTGTTTTTGGAGTATTTTATAATCTTTTTCTAGGTTTGGTTGTGTAGTTTGATGAGGAACATAATCATCTTCCTCAAAATCATCGTCATCCTCCTCAAAAGTAAATGGGTCGCTTTGTTGCGATAGGGATTCAGTCTGAGCTTTATCCTCAGCATTGTCACTCATTTCTAAGGCAGATGGTTTTCTATATTTGGCAAGTTGCGTAAGTGCTGAGATTATTTTTGATTGTAGATTCTCGAGCTGCGTTAAAACAAGCGATTTATTGTATGAATTTTGGCCTATTTCACTTTCTAGGTCATCCTCGCCATCACTATCTTCTGGCATAGTGACGATAGAATGGAAGTTTATTTGCTTTTGTGAGTTTGTTGACTTAACTGTGTTTAGTTCCAATTCATCGTTTACTTTTTCAATGAACGAAGAACATTTTTGGCTAAGCTCCCTGAGTTCCTGATTCAGTGCGTGGTTTCTTTCTATTTCTTTATCTAATTTAGAACGGAGTTCAGTTTCTTTTGCTATTTGTTTTACTTCAAAAAGTGCAATTTCTCTTTGCAAGTCGGTTATTTTTATCTCTAAATCCGCTGTTTTTTTTCTTTCTGTAGTTAACTCAGAATTTTTACTAGTAATGTCCTTATTAAGGTTATCAATAGTCTCTGTAGCATTAATATAGTTGTTATCTATAGCTTCTAATGCAGTACCTAATTTTTTTATTTGTAATTCTAAATCCGTTATTTTTTTAGTTTGATCTTTTTTTAGGTTTTCATGGCTTTGAAGTTCACGCTCCAGGGCTATTTTCTTGTTTTCTATTTTGATTTTTTCTTTTTTTAGTTTTTTTAACTCAGTTTGTAAAGTATTCTCAGCGGATTGAACGTCTCTTATTTGATCTGTTACTTGTTTTAACTGAGTTTTTAGAGCAGAAATTTGTCTTAGGGAGTCCCCAGAATTTTCTTCTAACCGCTGTGATTTAGCTTGTTCTAGGAGAAGCGCCTCTTGTTTTTCGTTTATTTCTATTTCGAGGCGATTAATTTCCATATCGTTTCTAGCGCTATTGCTTTTTTCAGTGTCTAGTGCTGCTTTTAGCGTCTCTATGTTTCTAGCTAAATTTTCTATTTTTTCTTTTTGTCCTGCTGTCTGTTTTTCTATTTCTTCTGTTTTTTCAATTTTATAGGCTTCAAATGCGTTTTTAAGTGCTTCATATTCAGACTGAAGAGAGGAAAGCGTTTCATCAAATATTGATTTACTGGCTGATAAATCCTCTAGGACTCTTTCTTTTTCAACTAAAGTTTCTCTGGCTTGAGCTAATTCAGCGCTGAGTGCGGTTTGTTCTGCTTTGATCAATTCGAGTGCATTGGAAGCTTCGTCTAGTTTTACTGTTGGAGTTTTAGGTAATAAAGCCGGGTCTTCTTTGGTTTTTTTTATTTTTTCTGTTAGGAGGTGAAACTTTAGTATTGTTAAGGCCTCTTTGATATTTTCTCTTGTATCAGGGAGGTTTATTTCTTGTATGTCTTGAATATCCTCAAGTGTAATTTCTTCTAAGGTGATTTCCTCTCCAGGATCGGATAAGCGATTAATAGTCTCTAGTGCTTTTTTTAGTTGTTCCGGATTGTCTACAGTTTTCTGTGTTGAAAGATTAGTTAAGAGAGTAATTTCTGCTTCATAAGTAGATTTTGGTTCGGTTAAATAATTAATCTTAAGTTCATAGGCGCGCTGATCAATGAGCAATTGCGCTTCATTTTTTGGATAAGTCTCTTTATTGGTCACGTTAGATGCCATTGTGTTTGTTTCATATGGATGACTAACATGTTTTTTTAGTTCGCTACTTAATAGCTCACATACAGACTCGATAATATTTTCTACGTTAGGAGATTGAGTAATAAGTATATTTAGATCTGTAAAAATGATATCTAAATAACTTTTTTTCATTTGCTTTGCGTTTTCTAAAATAGCTGCCATAGGTTCTAGGATGGCTGATATTTCTTTTGTATGGACTAGTGGGTAAAATTGATTAATAAACTTGTCCTTAAATTCATCTGTTAATTTAACTATTTCATTATCAAAAAATTTAATTTTTTTTAAAATCTTTTTTAATGAAGATAACCAAGATTTTTGGACTATTGTGTAATCAATTTCACCTTTTAAGTATGATTCAATATCTTTCTTTGATCGTTTAATCAGGGCATTAAAAAAATCACGATAATGAGTTTCTAATTTTTGACAACCTTCTATATATTGGTCAGTGATTTCTAATATTTTCGTAGAATTTATTTGGCTTAATTTATTCCCTAGTTCTTTAAACTTCGAGAGGAGCTGCAAAACACTAAGTGTTGGCAGTATTGATTTGGCTTTCTGCAATAATTCTTTTATTTCTGATGACTTTAGAACTAGTAATGAAGGGTTATCCAATAATTTTAAAATATTTGCTACTGGAATGGTTAATTGGCGTTGAGAATCCAAAACATTTAAGTTGTAAACTCTTTGGTTTTTACTTAGGAACTCTAAAAGGTCTGACTTTGGAATTAATGTGGGGAACTCCTGCAGCAGCGCTAAAAGGCTTGATGTTGAAACCGCTAAAAGTTTGTTATCGGCTAGTTTTTTAAAGGTTAATTCCATTTCTTTAAAAGTAGGATCATTAGTGAAAGTATTGGTAGAGTTAGCATCTCCTGTAAACGTGCTAGATGCGGTTGGTTGACTAGTATCGGTGTCGGGGAATTGGTTTGTGCTATTTTCTGGCGGGAAAACGGCAGTCGCTTTGAAGGTAGGTGGAATATTATTGGTTGGAATAATAGGCGACTGTGAGCTAGTGGAAGCTAGATTGTTGGGTGATTCAGAACAAGGTCTAGAACTGTTGTTAGCAATAGTCGTGGATATAGGTTTTGGTTTTAATCTTCTAAGCTTTGTTTCTATTGCTGGCCAAGCATTTACTTTAACTAGATCAAAAAAAGTGAGTTTACGTGTATCATTGGCGGCCCGTTCTTCACTGATCTTTTTTTCTAGTTCCCCTATCACAAGCTCTGGGTCGTTTGCGATAATGTCGTTAATTCTTTTAAACCTTGCTAAGCAAACGATATTAGGTAGCATTTCTAATACACAAAGATTGATATACTTAGCATATTCATCTTTATCTGTATGAGCACTTTTCTTAATGCTAAGGCCTAACTGTGTTCTTTCTTTTTTTATGTCTTGTGTAGTTTTAGCTTCGATTAATTTTTTTTTTAAAGACGTATTGTGATCAGTAAAAAATAGTGCGATAATATTTTTTTGAACACTATTATCCCTATCTTCTCCGTTTTCGTTTGTTAGGCAGTCTTTTACGATGCTTATTAGTTCTGGACTTTCTTCAATTAATTTATCTATTTCTGTTTTTTGTGCAATTAGCTCAGATAGCATCTGCTTTTTTTCTATAAGATTTAATTGGTTGAGGCTTTTTAGTAGTCGAAGATAAATTTCTTTTTGTTTCATTATTTTCCCTTATCGCAGATAATATAATTTTTATTATTGAAAATAAATTTCTCCACTATTAATTCTATGCCTTAAATATTAAGAATTTCTTAAGGAAATATTAATAAAAATAAAAAATTAATAAATTAAACTACTTTTTAAATAATAAAATTATTTAAAAAGTAAAGCGAAAGGGGGGTATTGCTAGGACGAGGTTACTTGTTTACATCGGCAAATTATAAATTTTCGCGATAATTTTCCAAGCTTGTTCAGCTGATTCTACATAATGGAATAATTTAAGATCACTAGGGAAAATCATACCTTCGCTGAGCAATAGTTTAAAATTAATAAGTTTTGACCAATATTTTTTCCCAAATAATAATAAGGGAATTGGTTTGATTTTTTTTGTTTGTAACAAGGTGAGTACTTCAAATAATTCATCCAAAGTACCATAACCGCCTGGAAAACAGACTAAGGCGCGTGAGCGAATTAAAAAGTGCATTTTGCGTATGGCAAAATAATGGAACTGAAAGCAAAGCTCAGGCGAAATGAAAGGATTGGGTGACTGTTCATGGGGTAAAACAATGTTTAAACCAATGCTTTTCGCTTTTGCGTCTTGTGCACCACGGTTAGCGGCTTCCATGATCCCGGGGCCACCGCCGGTTACTATAACAAAATGCCGCCGCCGGTTTTTTTGACAGCGTTCAGAAACAATTTGGCTAAACCGTTGGGCTTCTTGGTAATACTTTGATTGCTCAATTTGTTTTTGTGCTATTTGAACTGCTCTCTTATAAGTAGCGCTTGCTGGATTTTTTTTTAATTTTTGCTGGGCCTGTTTGAGTTGTTGTTTGGCTGTTCCAGGATCAGGGATTCTAGCGCTTCCAAAGACAACAATGGTGGATTCGATCTTGAGTTTTTGTTGTGAAAGTTCTGGTTTTAGAAGCTCAAGTTGCAAACGCACTGATCGTAGCGATTTGTGTAATAAAAAATCATGATCTAAAAAGGCAAGCTCATAGGCAGGCCAGGCTACTTTTTTGCGACTACGTTTTTCGACTTCTGTTTTAGCCGATGAAAAAGGTTTGGGGTGATTAATGTCCATCAAGATAACAACTATTGAAGGAAAGTTAGAAGTATATACTATCTACTGTTAAATTTGCGAATCGGTAAATTCAACATCTTTTTTGTATCTTTATTCTGAATTTAGCTAAAAAGGAATATAAAAATGATACGATGATACCTATATAATCGTATCATTTGGGGTTTATTATGCGAGCCTTAGTCGATATTCCTAACAAATATTTGAATGCCTTAGCTGAAATAGACAAACGAGAAAAATTGTCTCGTGCTGCTCTTACTTAGAGAGGCGATAGCTGTTGATGTCGACAAACATCAATTCAAAAAATCTCCCGATGAGGCTATTGCTAAACAAGCCGTAATGCTTCAAAAATATCATCGGATAGAATTAACTAATGCCATTATATGGGCTTCAGTACAGGTTAATTTCATGCTACTCGTCACAAGGAATACCAAAGACTCTAATAAAAATGAGGTAGGTGTTCGTGTGCCTTATAAAATTTGAGTGTTTCTAAGTTTCTAATTGTTAATATTCTGATAGTGATCGATTAAACCTTGTGTCGATGAATCAAAATCATTGTTTTTTTTCGTTGAGGTTTTATTCAAGTCGTTATAAATCGACTGACTGAGTTGTTTACCATATTCTACTCCCCATTGATCGAAAGGATCAATTTGCCAAATAACACTTTGTACAAATACTTTGTGCTCATACAATGCAATGAGCATTCCCAATGTAAACGGTGTTAATTTTTCAAGTGCAAGCGTATTACTGGCATGATTTCCTGGCAGATTTTTATAGGGTATTTCACTGTGATAACCCTCCATAAATGCTTTACTTTGGCTTAAAGCACTGGCTATGATATGTTGATGATGGTTTTTGAGTGCGTTATGTGAATTGTGCAGAGAAAGAATAAAATCTGCCGAAAAGTGGATAGTTCCTTGGTGAAAAAGTTGGTAAAAAGCGTGCTGGCCATTGAGTCCTACTTCGCCAAAGATGATTGGACAGGTTGCATAATCGACTTTTTTATTGTCGATACGAATAGACTTGCCATTACTCTCCATTTCTAATTGTTGCAGATAAGCGGGAAAATATTTTAATGTGGCATCATAAGGTAGGATGATATTGGTTTGTGAATGAAAAAAGTTTCGTTGCCAAATACCTAATAATCCTAATAAAACGGGCATGTTTTCTTCCCAAACTGAATTAAGAAAGTGTTGATCCAACGTATGTGCGCCACGTAAAATTTCGTGAAAATTTTTCATGCCAATGGCTAATGCAATAGATAGACCGATGCAGGAACACAGGGAAAAACGCCCGCCTATCCAATCCCAGAGAGGAAAGATATTTTCCTTTGCAATACCAAATTTAATAGCTTTTTCGGGTTGTGCGGTAATGGCTAAAAAATGAGGTTGGACATTTTTTTTAGGGATTTTTTCTTGTATCCAATGCCAAATAGTTTTGGCATTGATTAAGGTTTCTTGAGTTGTGAAAGATTTTGAAGCAATAATAAATAAGCTTGTTTCTGGATGGAGTTGTTTTAGTAGATGATCAAGTGCATTGTTATCAACATTGGAAATGAAATGAAAGTTGAGATGTGTTTGACGGTAAATTTTTAAAGCTTCTACCGCCATTAAAGGACCTAAATCGGATCCGCCAATGCCGAGATTAATGACATCTGTGATTGCTTTTCCGGTGGCACCTTGCCATGCGCCACAATAGATTTGCTCAACGAATTTTTCCATTTTATCTAAAGCGGTATGAATATTGGCAAGTACGTCTGTTCCTCCAACGTGTAAACCAGATTTTCTTGGATCGCGTAATGCCGTATGTAAGGCGGGAAGTTGTTGCGTGACGTTTACACATTTTCCTGAAAATAAGTCGAGTATATGTTGTTTTAACTGTAAAGTATTTGCCAATTGACATAGTAAATCGCGTGTTTTTTCGGTGATAGGATTTTTAGAATAATCTAAGGTTAGTTCTGTTACGGTGACCGAAAATTTTTTAAAGCGATCGGGGTCTGTAGCAAATAATTTACAAAGTGAGATTTTTTTTATTTCAGAAGCATGCTGCTCTAAAGCTTTCCATTCGGGCGCTTCTGTCAATCTAGTCATACAAATTTCCCTCTTTTTTTATGACGTTTGGGTGTTTTTTGCTGTGCTATAATTTGCTCAATTAATGCTGCTTTTGTTGGTTCATCGGCCGACAAAAATTCAGTCCACCAGTTAGCAATCTCTTTCGGTATTTCCTGTATTTGTGCGCGCAATAGTAAAAAATCATAGGCTGCGCGAAAGCGAAGATGTGCTATTAACGGCTTAATTGTAAAAGGACGCCGTTGCAGAAGCCGATGTTGGAGATCCCATATCTCTCGTATAGTGGTGCTATATCGCCGCGGGATAGTAATCTGTTTTTGTTGTTTCGTTAGCACATGCCGCATAGCGTGTTGGTAAGCAACAAAAGGCGGTTGGTGTTTGCTAATACATTGTACTTCTGCTTGTACGGCTGGCCACAAAAATACAGCAAACAAAAACGCAGGCGAGATCGTTTTACCTTCTTGAATACGTTGATCTGTGTTTTTACAGCTGAGTTCTAGTAGTTTACGGGTGTTCTCTTGTTCAAAAGAGGCAATTGTTTGTGGAAATAGCTCAGCAAATAATTGATAACGAAGAAGAAGTTGATACGTTTTAAAGGCTTGACCATGGTGAAAGAGTTTAAGGACTTCTTCGTACAAGCGTGCCGGCGGAACATTATGTAATAAAGGGGCGAGTTCCGGAATGGGTTCGGCGGTTGCAGGGTCCAAAGTGAATTCTAATTTCCCCGCAAAACGAATGGCACGCAATAAACGTACCGGATCTTCTTGATAACGCGTTTTTGGATCACCAATAATACGGACGATTTTATGTTCAATATCAGCTAATCCGCCACAGTAATCGACTAGAGAAAAATCGTTGATATTATAGTACAAAGCATTCATCGTGAAATCGCGGCGCCATGCATCTTCTTCAATGTTTCCATAAATGTTGTCACGTAACAACATACCGTGCGCTGCTACGGTTCTATGTTTAAATGATTTTTTTTTGCCATGCGCACGAAATGTTGTAACTTCTATTACTTCTCGTCCAAAGCGGATATGCGCTAGACGAAAGCGTCTGCCTATCAATAAGCAGTTACGAAAAAGTTTTTTTATTTTTTCAGGCCGTGCATTGGTGGCAATATCGAAGTCTTTTGGTTTTTTATTGAGTAATAGGTCGCGTAGACAGCCACCAACCAGATACGCACTGTAGTTGTGTTGCTGGAGCCTATAAAGTACCTTGAGCGCATTATCGGATATATCTTTGCGCGAAATAGTATGCTCTGATCTTGGGATGATAGTGGCATCTGGATAGGTTTTTTTCTTGGGGAAAAAACGATTGAAAAACTGTTTAATAATAATGATCATCCTCTAAGTAGGTAAGGTAGGCTATGCTAGCATATTGTAAGATTTTTAACCTGGCTTCTGGTTTAAACCAATGGTATTGAAAATCTACCCTGAAAGGACTAGCTCTTGTTAAGTAATAAGATTAACAAATCATCCTTTTCTAGCCTAGTTTCTTTACTGGGATTAACTTTTCTTATCCCTTTACGTTCTAATCCCAGTATGATGCCTTGCATATGAGTTCTGCGCATAGCTTCTTCAATAGGAAGGCCTACAAAGGGATGTGTTTTGTCGAGTAAAAAGGTTCTTAATTCAAAATGGTTAAAAAGTTCCAGTTCCTCTTGATAAATACTCGCTTGTAAAAGCTGACTAAAGGCGTCAATTTGTTCATCCGTTCCTAAAATAAATAGTTTATCGTAAAGGCGAATTTTTTCTTGATGGTGTGGATCAAGAATGATTTTAGTACCGCGATAAAGTGCAATCACATGAATTCCAAACTGTTTATGAAGATTCAATTCATCCAGTGTTTTATTAATGAAATAGTAATTACTGCTAATGTCTGTACCTTTTAGATTTATCCCCCAGGCTATAAGCTCGTCTTTTGTAGCTTCTTGTATAGAAGGTGTTTTAATATTTTCTAAAAATCTTTTTTCTAGCCAAGGATAAAATTTTTGTAATGGCTTGTGTAAAAGACTAAAAAGTATAAAGGCGATAAGCCCTAAAAGTAGTGTAATCGACCAGGTATGGAAATAGGTGATAGCGAGTGTTGTGATAACAGTAAAAGTAAATATCCATCCTATGGCAATAATCGGTTTGATAGCAGCGTGTGATCGGTAAGGAAATATTTTATAGGCAAAAATCATGCCCCAAATAAAAGGAGAGGCTAATAGCAAAGCGATAATACAACTCAGCGTATTAACCCAATAGGTTATTGTTATCCATTCACTAATTTTTGGAAATATCCATCTTTCACTCATGGTAAAAATAATGGCAACCATGACGCTGTTGATTAATAGCTTAGTAATATACTGGCTGTAGATCACACGTTTTTTTTTGAAGGTTAAATAGCGGTGAATTAAAATGGAATAATGACTTAACACGCTTTTAAAAGAAGGGGGTAGATTTTTTTCTAGATATTTACTGACGGCGACTGAACTTTGAATAAGATAAGGCGTTGTAAAAGTTGTAATGACGGATACGGCAATTATTGTAGGGAATAAGCTAGGCCTTGTTACTTTTAGTAACAGCCCTAATCCGGCAATAATAAAAGAGAATTCCCCAATTTGGGCCATACTAAACCCAGCACGTACAGACGTGGTTACACTTTGGCCTGTTGCTAATGCGCCCATGGATGTTGTGAGGATTTTAGCGATAATGGTTGCTGCGGAGATAAGTAATACGGTAGTAAAATGTTCAATAATGATAGAAGGATCAATGAGCATTCCTACTGAAATAAAAAAAACGGCGGCGAAAATATCACGAATAGGCCGCATATATTGTTCGATAAATTGGATTAGGTCAGTTTCAGCAAGAATAGACCCCATGATAAATGCCCCTAATGCGCTGGAATAGCCAAAATAGGCGGCAATACAAACAAGTAGTAAACAAAGTGCAACGGACACTATAGTCAGTGTTTCTTGGTTGGCAACGTCGACTAATTTTCGAATCAAAGAAGGAATTAAGAAATAACCTACTAGAAACCAACTGCCAACGACGATAAAGAGCTTAATGGCGGAGTCGACGAGCCTTGCGGAAAGCATGGCATGCGTACCCACAACAATAGAAAGACCTGCCAGTAATAAAATGGCCAGTAGGTCTTCTACGATAAGTATACCAAAAACAAGTTCAGCAAAGTGTTTACTCTTTAACCCTAATTCATCCATGGCTTTAATAATAATTGTCGTAGATGAGATAGAGAGAGCCGCACCTAAAAAAATACAATCGTAAGTAGGCCAACCCAGAATTTTCCCTAGGCCAATTCCGATAGCTAATACGAGTATGACCTCAACTAAGCCGGTCATCACGGCGGGTGTTCCAACACGTTTGAGTTTGTGAAAACTAAAGTCTAAACCCAATGAGAACATCAAAAAGATAACGCCGAGCTCAGATAAAGTATGCAGGCTGGGGACGTCGGTGACTAAGTCGTAAGGCGGCATGTGTGGGCCGACAATAATTCCAGACAAAAGATAACCTAATACAACGGGTTGTCGTATTTTCTGAAATAAAAGTGTGACCAGGCTAGCCACACCTAGTATAACAGCAAGGTCCTTGATGAGTGGCGCAAGTGGTTGCATAGTTACTTGTATGATGTGAATACTCTAAGTAGGTTGTCTTCAATTGTACGATGCTGGCCAAAAAGCGACGTTTTACACACGCTTAAGTATGTTCTGTTACGCTAATCAAAAAACAACACTTTTTGTCTCATCCTAGTACAATTGAAGCTACTCTTTAATATACTTTAGTCCATTTTTATCTTGTGTCTATTTATCGTTTACGGGATATTTTTTTTAGTACAAATAATCACAATTTAAGTTTTTTTGATCTATATCCCTTACACTTGGCAATGAGAGATCACATTTTCAGGTGTTTCATCTCGGGATACCGCTCGCTGTGAATTTGAAAATTCCGCAACTTCGGGTACGAGCGGTATATAACACATAAAAAAAGGGATAATAATTATATCGAAGTCATTAACATTTATTGGTTATGCATCGGGTTTAGCTGTAAATAATCAGGGTTGTGCCTAAGGGTCCGTTCCAACTTAAAACGCATGCTATTGAACATCAATTATCAGGAAAAAGGATGGGCGCATTGGCAAACCATGTTAGTTCCGGAAGTCGAGTCAAAAAAAAGCAGTTTTAACGCAAGTTGCGAATTTATTGACGCAATTGGCAAAGGTTACTTATGACTTAACTCAACAAAAGCAACCCTTTATAGGGTTTGGTGTGAGTCTAGATTTAGATGCGATTGATTCGAAAGATACTCCTGGTGTTGGTGTGCCAGAACCGGATGGAATTCACGTCGGCGATTTGTGTCAAGTCTTAACAAGGATACAACAAGAAAAACAATCGATGAGACAAGGAAAGCATTGCGAAAGCAATGCGCAGTCGAAGAGCCCGCGATAGGCGTGCGTTGACGGGCGAAGCAGGAAACGCATCACGCCGTAAAGTCATTTGCGGGAGGCGCGGGCATGAACGCCGAAGGCGTGATTGCGTGCCGGACGCAGGACGTATCGCGGCCTAATTTCAGTCGCGTCATGCGAACGAATTTCGGGGACACGATGGTCAAAATTCTTCGTGAGCATAGCGACTCGCTTGTATTCGGCGTAGAAATTGTTGAATATAATCCTGATCTTGATGAAGATAATAAAACTGAACAATAAGTTTATAAAACAGTGCTAAGTATTTTTGGAGATTAAATCCTATGTCAAACCATGGCGCAATGACTGATGCTGTTAAAGCAAGTTCAACAATAAACGCATTGGATAAAGTGATAGAGTTAGAAAAGCGTTATGGAGCCGCCAATTATGATCCTTTGCCGGTGATTTTAACACGGGGCTTAGGAGCTGCGCTTTGGGACATACGGGGAAAACGCTACATCGATATGATGAGCGCTTATTCGGCAGTAAGTCATGGTCATTGCCATCCTCGTTTAGTCAGTAAATTAGCGGAACAAGCACAACACTTAGCTATTTGTTCACGTGCTTTTTATAGTGATAAGCTGGGTGTTTTTTTACAACGTGTTTGTGAGTTAACAGGAATGGATCGCGCATTGCCGATGAATACGGGTGTTGAGGCGGTGGAAACGGCAGTAAAAGCAGTTAGAAAATGGGCCTATACGATTAAAAATGTGGCGAAAGACCAAGCGGAAATTATTGTTTGTAAAGGAAATTTTCATGGACGGACAATAACCGTTGTCGGTATGTCTTCTAAGGACCAATATAAGCGTGGTTTTAGTCCTTTTGCGCCTGGGTTTAAAACAATACCTTATGGGGATGCAGAAGCTTTAGCGGCGGCTATAACTCCCAACACAGCTGCACTTCTGGTCGAGCCCATGCAAGGAGAGCGAGGAATCATTATACCGCCGCAGGGGTACTTAAAAAAAGCGGCTGAAATTTGCCGAAAAAATAATGTTTTGTTGATTTTAGATGAGATTCAAACGGGTTTAGGTCGAACCGGTCGTTTTCTTGCTTGTGAACATGAAGACGTTAAGCCAGATGGTTTAGTATTAGGGAAAGCGCTAGGTGGTGGGGTATTCCCTGTTTCCTTATTTTTGGGCAAAAGTGAAGTTATGGATGTTTTTACGCCCGGCGATCATGGCAGTACTTTCGGCGGTAATCCATTAGCCGCTGCAGTGGCTTTAGAAGCGTTGCAGGTATTATTTGATGAGAATCTAGTTCAACGTTCTAAAGAGATGGGACATTATTTATATGAGGAACTGCAAAAAATAGAAACTCCCCTAATTAAAGAGATACGCGGGAAAGGTTTATTTATCGGTCTTGAAATTGATCCGCATTATGCACATGGGCGAGAAATTTGTTTGAAGTTACTCGACGAAGGTTTATTGAGTTATGAAACGCATGAGACAGTTATTCGGTTAGCACCGCCTTTAGTGATTAGTAAAGAACAGTTAGATGAAGCGATACAGATATTAAAAAAAGTACTTAAAGCAGAAATCGGACGTCATGGCGAGAGGTGTAACGAGCGTGGCCATCCATCATGATCTTTTGGATTGCCGCGCGCTTCGCACTCCATGACGATTCTTTGACTAGACAGTGCCTTTGAGATACATAGCCGCACCTGTTAAAAACATCTGTACAGCGATGGTGGTTAATATCATACCCATTAGCCGTTCTAATGCGGCGATAACTTTAGGGCCTAGTAATTTTTGTAATGGTGTAGCGCATAACAGGGTAAATGTAGATAGCAAAGAAGCGAGTGCTAAGGCCAGAAACCAGTAACCCATTTGTGTTGGGGCTTGACTTGCAAACAAAATAACGGTGGTCATGGCAGAAGGGCCGGCTATTAATGGGATTGCCATCGGCACAATAAAGGGTTCTCCTATACTATGTTCAGTAACGTGGCGATTTGGACTAGGAAATAACATCTTAATAGCAATCAGAAATAAAATAATCCCGCCTGCAATGCCTAAGGCTTCCTCGCTAATATTTAAACTGTGAAGAATTGTTTTTCCACAGAATAAGAAAAGTGTAAGAATACTAAAAGCGATCAGGCTTTCGCGTAGGATAATTCGTGTGCGTCGCTGTACGTCAACTTGTTTGAGTAATGAAAGAAAAACGGGGATATTTCCCAAGGGATCCATAACTAAAAAAAGTGTTACTGCCGCAGAATTAATGTTCATTAAAATTCCAAGTAAAATTTACTCATAATGTTTCTGGAGTTTAATAATAATAGTGGTTGACATCCAGCCTTGACTTTCGCAAAATAGCCCCTCAATTTTGCGGAGGGGTTCCCGAGTGGTTAAAGGGAGCAGACTGTAAATCTGCCGGCTCTGCCTTCGAAGGTTCGAACCCTTCCCCCTCCACCAGAAATTTTGGGCAGTATCTATTAATGGGTTCTAAGTTTACGCGAAAAAGCAGTTTTTCGCATAAGCTTAATATTGCGGGTGTAGTTCAATGGTAGAACTTCAGCCTTCCAAGCTGATAGCGTGGGTTCGATTCCCATCACCCGCTCCATGTAGATGTAGTTAAGATTAAAATTGGGCTTGATTCAATTGTAAAGTAAATTCAAACATTTGGTCATATGAAGGCCCACATGGCTCAGTGGTAGAGCACTTCCTTGGTAAGGAAGAGGTCACCGGTTCGATCCCGGTTGTGGGCTCCATGTCGTGTTGGACTGTGTGCAGATTTTGAACGTATAAGTAGGTTTATGTTGGATTTTTACACCAAGGAAAGTTTCGGATGAAGCACGCGGTGTTGACTTTTCGAGGAGCGGATTTTATTTTAATGTAAATTGAGTGCCGCAGATAAAATCAGCAACAAAGTGGTTCGCCAAAACCTGGCATTTTGTGTAAATCCAACGTGATCTAGGCCAGTAGCTCAATCGGCAGAGCGGCGGTCTCCAAAACCGCAGGTTGGGGGTTCGATTCCCTCCTGGCCTGCCATATAGTATAAACGTAATGAAAAACACAAAGCTTGAGAATAGAACATCAAAAAAAGATGTTTTTTTATGGTTGGCTCTAAGTATTGGCCTTGTACTTGCTATCACTGCAAATTATCATTTTTCGTATCAGGTGCTTGCTATTCGCCTGATAGCTTGGATAATAGGGGCGCTTATACTTACTGCCCTATTTTTTTATACTACACAAGCACAGCGTCTTTGGTCATTTTTACAGGCTGCTCGTGCGGAATTGCGTAAGGTTGTATGGCCGACTCGACAAGAAACCGTGCGTACTACCTTGCTGGTAATGGTAATGGTGGTACTAGCAGGGTTGTTTTTGTGGTTAGTAGATAGTCTCTTATTATGGGCAGTTGCGTTTTTAACAGGGTAGGAGAGGATAGTTATGGTAGAAAAAAAATTAGCACTGCACGCGTGTTCTAAAGGTGAAGTTGTGCGCGATTCTTCTAGCCATCCTAAAAAATCATCAGAAGTAATAGAAAAAAAAATGATGAATAATAAAATGCATTGGTATGTTGTCCAAGTACGCTCAAGTTATGAGAGTAAAGTGCTGGAATCTTTAAATAATCGCATAAAGCAAGCCGGTCTTACCGAAAAGTTTGGCCAAATTATCGTCCCTACAGAAGAAGTGGTAGATATACGCCAAGGCCGGAAGCGAAAAACGTCACGTAAGTTTTATCCTGGTTATGTACTCGTAGAAATGCAAATGGATGAAGATAGTTGGTATCTTGTTCAAAAGACGCCCGGAATTACTAAATTTATTGGCGGTACTAGTGATAAGCCAGTCTCGCTTAGTGAAGAAGAAGTGGATAAAATTCAGCAGCAAATGCAAGCCGGTGCAGATAAACCAAGACCTAAGGTTTTGTATGAGGTTGGGGAAGTTGTACGTGTAACGGATGGGCCTTTTGCAGAGTTTAATGGCGAGGTTCAAGAAGTTAACTATGAAAAGAATCGCTTGCGCGTTTCTGTTATTATTTTTGGTCGTTCAACACCGGTTGAATTAGAGTTTGGTCAAGTTAAAAAAGCTTGATTGTTGTTAGCCGCTTTTAATAGGGACTAACAAAGTAGTGGAGCTCTTTGAAAAAAGGGTGTGTATAAACTGTCTCGATTTACATTAAAGGAAAATCCTCTAATGTAAGTTTAGTCGCTGATGGGGAGCTTATTCTAAGATGAGCGCTATACCCGGAGAAAAAAATGGCAAAAAAAATTCAAGCCTATGTAAAACTGCAGGTTAAAGCAGGCGAAGCCAATCCTGCGCCCCCTATTGGTCCAGCATTGGGTCAGCAGGGCGTAAATATTATGGAGTTTTGTAAGGCGTTTAATGCGCGAACACAAAGCGAAGAGAAGGGCATGCCTATGCCTGTAGTTATAACGGTCTATAGTGATCGGAGTTTCACCTTCATTATAAAAACGCCTCCTGCTTCTTATCTTGTACTCAAAGAAGTGGGCGTTGCTAAAGGCAGTAGTACACCCAATAAAAATAAAGTGGGTAAAATTACGCGAGAGCAGCTAACAAAAATTGCTAAGATCAAGATGCCTGACTTAACAGCAAATGATCTTGATGCAGCGATTCGTACAATCGCAGGAACAGCGCGTAATATGGGTGTCGAAGTGGAAGGGGGGGTATAAGATGGCTAAGCTTAGTAAGCGTTTAAAATTTATCCAGGAAAAACTTCCTTCTAATAAAATCTCTCATACTGTTTTAGAAGCAATTAACTTACTTAAAGAAGTCTCTACCGTTAAATTTAATGAGAGTGTTGATGTCAGTATTAATCTAGGTATTGATCCACGTAAATCTGATCAAGTAGTTCGAGGCGCTGTTGTATTGCCACACGGAACAGGGCGGACGACGCGTGTTGCGGTGTTTGCTCAGGCAGCTAATGCTGATGTAGCGAAAGCAGTGGGGGCCGATATTATCGGCTTTGAAGATCTTTTTGAAACTATCAAGTCGGGCAAGTTAGATTTTGATGTACTCATTGCAACACCGGATGCGATGCGATTTGTTGGTCAATTAGGTCAAATATTAGGTCCTAGAGGCTTAATGCCCAATCCTAAATTAGGCACTGTTACAACTGACGTGGCAATGGCTGTTAAAAACGCCAAGTCTGGTCAAGTGCAGTATCGTGCAGATAAGGGAGGCGTAGTGCACTGCACAATTGGTAAACGTGATTTTGAAGCAAAGCAACTACAGGAAAACTTAGAAGCCTTACTGTCAGCCATTAAAAAAGCAAAACCAAGTACTGCGAAAGGTGTTTTTTTAAAGCGTCTGCACCTGTCGACTACGATGGGACCGGGGTTGCCAATTAGTCTGGCATCCGTTACAGAAATAGGCTAGATAAAGACTTTTTTCAAAACTATATCATGGACTTGACTATTATCATTATTTAGGATAGAAGGGCTAACCCTATTGGAAATAGGGATGGCATAAATTGGTATGTAATAAACCGACGTTTTTTGTTTGTTTTCTGCGGATTGTCTTTGCGAAGCGGTGTATGCGAAGTCTATGCGCATCGAAGACAGTGAAAACAAACAAAATACTCAGGTTATTTTAGGGTTTGCCGTCATTTGACGACAGCCCTAGCGAATTCGCAGAAAGTAGGTTCGCCTACTAACTGTCGGAGACCGTAGGTGTATTGATAAAAAACTCGTCATTGCGAGTCCGGCAACTATTGTCACAAAAAATACGACATGGTATTAGCCATTTCGGTGACTAAATTTTTTAAGATAGGCGCGGGGCGCAGCAATCTAGATATTTTGTATTGATGCTTAATTTTCCTACGCAGACGGTGAACCGTTATACGGCCACCACAAGTTAACAGTCGTTATTTATCTTAACGATTAATAATAGGAGAAAACTTAACGTGACATTAAGACTTGAAGATAAACAGGCCATTGTCGCGGAAGTTGGAGAAGTTGCAAAAAATGCGCTATCAGCAGTTACTGCTGAATACCGTGGCTTGAGTGTGGGAGAAATGAGTAAATTACGATTACAAGCGCGTAGTTCCGGTGTTTATTTACGTGTTGTCCGTAATACACTGGCACGACGTGCTTTAGAAGGAACGAATTTTGTGTGTCTTCAAGATACCTTAGTTGGTCCTTTACTCTTAGCATTTTCCCAGCAAGAGCCTGGTGCAGCGGCACGACTTATTAAGGCATTTACAAAGCAAAATGAGAAATTGGTGGTCAAAGCTTTAGCTTTTGATGGCCAACTGCTTCCTGTTAATGAAATCAATAAGCTTGCAAGTCTACCAACGCGTGACGAAGCGATTGCCATATTGATGGCAGTTATGAAAGCACCTATTACCAAGCTGGTTCGTACTTTGGCTGAACCTCATGCCAAATTAGTACGTACCGTTGCAGCTGTGTGTGATAAACGCCAAGCCGCAGGGTAAGCAAAAGGTTATGTTTATACTTACAGCAATGATATTTTCGGCAAGTCGCGAAATTGCAAATTGAGCGGAAACGCCGCCGAAAATTCAAGTGCGAAGCGTATAAGAAATTTTTATTTTTTTGGAGTGAATCAATATGAGTACGGCCGTTAATTCTAAAGAAGATGTATTAAATGCGATTGCCAATATGAGCGTTATGGATGTCGTCGACCTTATTAAGAGCATGGAAGAAAAATTTGGTGTTTCTGCAGCAGCAGCGACAGTTGCTGTAGCGGCTCCTAGTACAGTCGGAGCTACTGCTGTAGAAGAACAGACCGAATTTAAGATCCAATTGTCAGATGTTGGCGCTAATAAAATTAATGTCATTAAAGTTGTGCGTGCAGCAACCAATTTAGGCTTAAAAGAAGCAAAAGATTTGGTTGAATCTGCTTCACCGGTAATTAAGGAAGGAATTCCTAAAGCTGAAGCAGAAGCGCTTAAGAAACAGCTTGAAGAAGCAGGCGCTAAAGTTGACATTAAATAAGTTTAATGTATTTAAATTCAAACGATAAAAAAGCGTGCCCAAGTTTCACTTGGGCATTCTTTATTTTTGAGATTTTTTGCTAAAGCAGTCATTTAGCGTGATTTTTTTATACTCACAGCAATTGGATTTTTGGCAAGTGCCGTGAAATTGAGAGTTAAGCGGCAACGCCGCCAAAAATCCAATTGCGAAGAGTATATTTAAGTAGGCAACAATTTTCTTTAACTTATTCTGTTCTCTAACTAGGTGAACTTTGATGGTAATTCGGACATCCCAAGCAGCTGAGTCAATGGCTAGCCCTTATTCTTTCACAGAAAAAAAACGTATTCGAAAAAATTTTGGTAAACAAGCCACGATTATGGAGGCGCCCTATCTCTTAGCGACCCAAATCGAGTCTTACCATCGGTTTTTACAAACAGACACTCCCGCGGATGCTTTGGAAGAGTATGGATTAAATGCGGCTTTTAAATCTGTTTTTCCTATTTCGTCTTATTCAGGTGGCGAAGCAACTTTAGAATATATTTCTTATCGAATAGGAGAGCCACCCTTTGATGTTAAAGAATGTCAAGCACGGGGTTTAACTTACGGTGCTCCGTTACGCGTTAAAATGCGTCTGATTATTTACGATAAAGAAGCGGCACCAGGAACAACAAAAATTAAAAATATCAAAGAACAAGAAGTCTATATGGGCGAAATGCCTCTCATGACGGATACGGGTAGTTTTGTGATTAATGGAACTGACCGTGTTGTTGTTTCTCAGTTACATCGATCTCCCGGTGTGTTTTTTGAGCATGATAAAGGTAAAACACATTCATCAGGTAAACTGCTTTATGCAGCGCGAATTATTCCTTATCGTGGTTCTTGGCTAGACTTTGAGTTTGATTCTAAAGATAACCTTTTTGTTCGTATTGATAGGCGCCGTAAATTAGCGGCTACTATTCTATTGCGTGCTTTGGGATTCACAACAGAAGAGATTCTAGAATTATTTTTTGCTAATAATATTTATCATTTTAAAGGCGAATCGGTTGTTTTAGATTTAGTACCTGAACGTTTGCGTGGTGAAATAGCAACGTTTGATATTAAGGATGCAGAGGACAATATTATTGTAGAGCAGGGTCGCCGTATCGCTGCACGACAAATTCGACAATTAGAACAAGCAAAAGTTAAGCAACTATACTTGCCTACTGAATACTTACTCGGTAAGACCTTAGCAAAGCCAGTGATTGATCCGGAAACAGGCGAAATTTTATTGGAAGCAAATACCGAATTGACGGCGGAAACCATTAAGAAAATCGCTGAATCGGGTATAAAAACGATCGAAACCCTCTATACCAACGACTTAGATTCGGGTGCGTATATTTCTACTACTTTGCGTATTGATCCTAGCCATAGCCAGCAGGAAGCGTTGGTAGAGATCTACCGTATGATGCGGCCGGGCGAACCACCTACCAAAGAAGCGGCAGAGGCCTTATTTAAAAATTTATTTTTCGTATCGGATCGTTATGACTTATCGGCTGTTGGCCGAATGAAATTTAACCGACGTTTGGGTCGCGAAGCTATTTTGGGAGTGGGTACCTTAAATAAAGAGGATATTGTTGATGTTTTAAAGGCATTAATTGATATTCGTAATGGTAAAGGCGATGTCGACGATATCGATCATTTAGGTAATCGACGTGTTCGCAGTGTCGGCGAAATGGCTGAAAATCAATTTCGAGTGGGTTTAGTGCGCGTTGAGCGAGCGGTTAGGGATCGTTTAAGCGTAGCTGAATCTGAAAACTTAATGCCACAAGATTTAATCAATGCGAAGCCTATTTCTGCGGCGATAAAGGAATTTTTTGGTTCTAGCCAATTATCACAATTCATGGATCAAGTGAATCCACTTTCCGAGATTACCCATAAACGACGGGTTTCTGCGTTAGGGCCAGGTGGTTTGACACGTGAACGTGCGGGTTTTGAAGTTCGCGACGTACATCCAACGCATTATGGTCGTGTTTGTCCAATTGAAACACCGGAAGGTCCTAATATTGGATTGATTAACTCATTGGCTGTTTATGCGCGGACCAACTATTATGGATTCCTGGAAACGCCTTATCGAAAAGTTGAAGACGGAAAAGTAACACAAGAAATTCAGTATTTATCGGCGATTGAAGAAGGTAAATATGTCATTGCGCAGGCGAATACGCGATTAGACAGTTATGGCAAACTAATCGATGACTTAATTCCATGCCGTCATCGCAATGAGTCCATGTTGACAACGGCAGATAAAGTTAATTACATGGATATTTCACCTTCACAGGTTGTATCAGTTGCGGCCTCTTTAATTCCCTTTCTCGAGCATGACGATGCCAATCGAGCTTTGATGGGTTCTAATATGCAACGCCAGGCGGTTCCTACATTACGTACGGAAAAACCTTTAGTTGGAACGGGTATGGAACGTAAAGTAGCGGTTGACTCAGGCGTCGTTGTGGTAGCAAAACGGGGCGGTTTTATTGATTCTGTGGATGCCGGTCGAATCGTTGTTCGAGTGAATGATGAAGAAACCGTGGCTGGTACGGCAGGGGTTGATATCTATAATCTGACTAAATATACCCGCTCCAATCAAAATACGTGTATTAACCAGCGTCCTTTAGTGAATAAAGGCGATATCGTTAAAAAAGGGGATGTATTAGCAGATGGACCTTCTACCGATCTCGGCGAGTTAGCATTAGGTCGTAATCTGTTAGTCGCCTTTATGCCTTGGAATGGTTATAACTTTGAGGATTCTATTTTAATCTCAGAGCGCGTTGTTTCCGAAGATCGTTTTACGACCATTCACATTGAAGAGTTAACGTGTATTGGGCGCGATACAAAATTAGGTGCTGAAGAAATTACTTCTGATATTCCTAATGTGGGCGAAGGCGCTTTATCTAAACTTGATGAATCGGGAATTGTGCATTTAGGTGCGTGGGTTGAAGCAGGTGACATCCTTGTAGGGAAAGTCACACCAAAAGGTGAAACACAATTAACACCAGAAGAGAAATTATTACGCGCAATTTTTGGTGAAAAGGCTTCAGATGTAAAAGATAGTTCTTTGCGTGTACCTTCAGGGATGCGTGGAACGGTCATCGATGTACAAGTATTTACACGTGATGGTTTAGAAAAAGATCAACGTGCTCTAAGTATCGAGGAAATGGCGTTAGAAAAAATTAAGAAGGACTTATACGACGAGTTTCGAATTTTAGAAAACGACTGTTACCAACGTCTAGAAACTTTATTAGTCGGTGCGGTTGCGAGTAGTGGCCCGAATAAACTTAAATCAGGTAGCAAAGTGACGCTTGAGTATTTAGGTACGCTATCTAAGGATCAATGGTTTTCTGTCAGTCTACGTGACGAAGTGGCTAATCAACAATTAGAAGCCGTAGCGAAACAACTTGAAGAGGCGCGTTTATCTTTAGAAGATAAATTTGAAAATAAACAAAAAAAGATAACGCAAGGCGATGATCTCGCACCTGGAATACTCAAGATCGTTAAGGTTTATTTAGCTATCAAGCGTTGTATCCAACCCGGCGATAAAATGGCAGGACGCCATGGTAATAAAGGGGTTATTTCGACGATTATTCCTGTTGAAGATATGCCTTATATGGAAGATGGGACACCGGTTGATATTGTGTTGAATCCCCTAGGTGTTCCTTCACGTATGAATGTCGGCCAGGTATTAGAAACACACTTAGGTTGGGCTGCCAAAGGTTTAGGTTTAAAGATTGGCAAGATGTTAGATACGAAAAAAAGTATCAATGAAGTAAAGACTTTTTTAGATTCTATTTATAACGATAATAAACAAACAGCTCAAAAAGTCGACCTCGATAAATTATCGAGCGAGGAAGTGACAAAGCTTGCACAAAATTTACGGAATGGAGTGCCTATGGCGACGCCTGTTTTTGATGGTGTTACCGAATCAGAAATCAAGCGTATGCTGCATTTAGCGGATTTACCTAAATCGGGCCAAACGGCGCTTTATGATGGTAGAACAGGCCAGCGCTTTGAGCGACCTGTGACCGTAGGTTATATGTATATGCTTAAACTGAACCATTTAGTTGATGATAAAATGCATGCCCGATCAACCGGCTCTTATAGTTTAGTAACACAACAACCCTTGGGTGGTAAAGCACAATTTGGTGGACAGCGATTTGGTGAGATGGAAGTTTGGGCTTTAGAAGCTTATGGAGCTGCTTACACCTTACAAGAAATGTTGACGGTGAAATCTGATGATGTCGCCGGCCGAACAAAGATGTATAAAAATATTGTCGATGGCGACCACCATATGGAAGCAGGAATGCCAGAATCATTTAACGTATTAGTCAAGGAAATACGATCCTTGGCTATTAATGCAGAACTAGAAACCAAAGATTAATCTGAAGTGGAGTATCACCTTGGCAACTAAACCAAAAGCAGCCCCTGAAAATACTGAAGTTGAAAGTACTGCGACTGAATCAGTAGCGGCGTCTAAAGAAATGACTGCGCAGGATAAACAACCCCAAGAAAGTTTGGCGAGCATGGTCGAAGCAGTGCAGTCTAGTATTGCTGCTACTGAAAAGCCTTTAATGTCGGACTTACTCGGTATTTTGAAACAAGAAGAATATCTCGATGAATTTGATAATATTCGAATTTCATTAGCATCGCCTGAAATGATCCGTGCCTGGTCTTACGGTGAAGTCAAAAAGCCTGAGACGATCAATTACCGCACGTTTAAACCAGAAAGAGATGGTTTATTTTGCGCTAAAATTTTTGGACCTATTAAAGATTACGAATGTTTATGTGGTAAATATAAACGTCTTAAGCACCGCGGAGTTATTTGTGAAAAATGTGGTGTTGAGGTTGCTTTAACTAAAGTACGCCGTGAACGTATGGGGCACGTTGAGTTAGCGAGTCCCGTAGCGCATATTTGGTTTTTAAAATCTTTGCCATCACGTATTGGTCTTTTACTAGATATGACTTTACGCGATATTGAACGTGTTCTCTATTTTGAAGCCTTTGTTGTCACTGAACCTGGAATGACAACTTTACAACGAGGCCAGCTTTTAACGGATGAACAGTATTTAGAAGCGATTGAAGAGCATGGTGATGAGTTTGACGCGCGTATGGGTGCTGAAGCGATTCAACAGTTATTGATGACGTTAGATTTACCAGAAGAGATTAACACTTTACGTGAAGAAATTCCTAATACCAATTCAGAAACAAAACTTAAGAAATATGCGAAGCGTCTAAAGCTTTTAGAAGCTTTTGCACAATCCGGTAATAAACCTGAGTGGATGGTATTAACCGTGTTACCTGTGTTACCTCCCGAGTTACGTCCCTTAGTACCGTTAGACGGTGGGCGTTTTGCAACCTCTGATCTCAATGATCTTTATCGCCGCGTTATCAACCGTAATAATCGTTTAAAGCGCTTACTCGATTTAAATGCGCCTGATATTATTGTTCGTAACGAAAAACGGATGTTGCAAGAATCTGTCGATGCCTTACTTGATAATGGTCGTCGTGGGCGTGCGATTACTGGTAGTAATAAGCGACCTTTAAAATCATTAGCGGATATGATTAAAGGTAAACAAGGTCGGTTTAGACAGAATTTATTAGGTAAACGTGTCGATTATTCAGGTCGTTCGGTAATCGTGGTTGGACCTACACTTAAATTACACCAATGTGGATTACCTAAAAAAATGGCTTTAGAGTTATTTAAGCCATTTATTTTGAGCAAACTACAACTTCATGATTTAGCTTCTACAATTAAAGCGGCTAAAAAAATGGTGGAAAACGAATCCCCTGAAGTATGGGATATTTTAGAGGAAGTAATTCGTGAACATCCGGTTTTATTAAATCGTGCACCGACATTACATAGACTAGGTATTCAAGCCTTTGAACCTATTTTAGTGGAAGGTAAGGCTATCCAGTTACATCCTTTAGTTTGTACCGCTTATAACGCTGACTTTGACGGTGACCAAATGGCGGTACACGTACCACTAACGATTGAAGCGCAATTAGAAGCGCGCGCGTTAATGATGTCGACTAACAATATTTTATCGCCGGCTAATGGCGAGCCTATTATTGTTCCTACGCAGGACGTGGTGTTAGGCCTTTATTACCTAACGCGCGACAAGATCAATGCGAAAGGTGAAGGTTTGATTTGCGCGAATATTAATGAAGTGCGCCAACTGTATGATACAGGGGTTGCTGATTTACATGCGAAAATCAAAGTTCGTATCAAAGAAGTGTTATTTGATGAAGAAGGTAAGCGTCAGGAATCAACCAAACTGGTCGATACTACGGTAGGTAGAACTTTACTCCGTGAAATCCTACCCGATGGACTACCCTTTTCTTTAATCAACAAGACTTTAAAGAAAAAAGCTATCTTAAGCCTTATCAATGAGTGCTATCGTCATTTGGGATTGAAAGCGACGGCTATATTCGCGGATAACTTGATGTATACCGGTTTTGGTTATGCAACTCGTGCTGGAATTTCCATTGGGATTGAAGACTTAATTATTCCGGAAGGGAAAGCAGCCATTATTTCCGAAGCTGAAACTGAAGTAAAGGAGATCGAATCGCAATATGCATCGGGTCTTGTGACACAAGGTGAACGTTATAATAAGGTCGTTGATATTTGGTCGCGAACTAATGACCAGGTAGCTAAGGCGATGATGGAGAAACTCGCTACTGAAGAGGTCACGGACGCGGATAGAAAGACAGTTGAGCAAGAGTCCTTTAATCCAGTTTATATGATGGCAGATTCAGGAGCGCGAGGATCACCGGCGCAAATGCGTCAGTTAGCGGGTATGCGGGGATTGATGACTAAACCCGACGGTAGCATTATTGAAACACCGATTACCGCTAACTTCCGAGAAGGCTTAGACGTATTACAGTACTTTATTTCTACACACGGTGCGCGTAAAGGTCTTGCTGATACCGCATTAAAGACCGCTAACTCGGGTTATTTGACCCGTCGACTTGTCGATGTGGCGCAAGATATGGTTGTTACAGAAGCTGACTGCGGGGCCGCACAAGGTATTCTTATTACCCCTCATGTCGAAGGTGGCGAAATCATGGTTCCTTTACGCGAACGCGTATTAGGGCGTGTATTAGCTGATGATGTAAGTCTTCCGGGTAGCGATGATGTAGTTGTCCAAAAAGGTACTTTATTAGATGAGAAATGGGTCAATATTTTAGAAGATCGTGCAGTTGACCAGGTCAATGTACGTTCCCCTATTACTTGCGAAGCGCGCTATGGTATTTGTGCAGCTTGTTATGGCCGAGATTTGGCGCGAGGACACTTGGTGGTAATCGGTGAGTCCGTCGGTGTTATCGCGGCCCAATCGATTGGTGAGCCGGGTACACAGCTGACCATGCGTACCTTCCATATTGGTGGAGCGGCCTCACAGGTGGCTTTAGCGAACCATATTCAAGTGAAGTCAAAAGGCCGTATTAAGCTACATAATATTAAGTTGGTAAAGCACGCAGATGGCCATTTCGTAACCGTGTCCCGCTCTGGCGAATTAACCCTATTAGATGCCCAAGGGCGTGAGCGGGAACGCTATAAACTACCCTATGGTGCCAGTATTAAGGTTTCTGAAGGTACCGAAGTGATTCCAGGTCAGGTCATTGCTCAGTGGGACCCGCATACCCACCCGGTTGTGACAGAAGTTGCGGGTTATATTAAGTTTATTGACTTGGTTGATGGTATCACCATGAACCGTCAAACTGATGAGGTTACTGGCTTAACCAGCATTGTGGTGACCGATTCTAAACAGCGTGCGGCAAGTGGTAAAGAATTAAGGCCTATGGTTAGGTTGGCAGACAAAGAAGGCAACGATCTATTTTTACCCGGTACGCGTTTACCTGCTCATTATTTTTTACCCATTAATGCTATTTTGAGTCTAGAAGATGGTGCCGCTGTTGGTGTTGGTGATATTGTCGCGCGGATTCCACAAGAAACCTCCAAAACGCGTGATATTACCGGGGGCTTGCCACGTGTGGCTGACCTCTTTGAAGCACGTAAGCCGAAAGAGCCGGCTATTTTAGCGGAAATTTCTGGCATCATTAGCTTTGGAAAAGAAACCAAAGGTAAGCGCCGCCTTGTGATTACAGGTAGTGATGGTGAAATTTTTGAGGCGTTAATTCCAAAGTGGCGTCATGTCACTGTTTTTGAAGGTGAGCATGTTGAACGGGGTGAGATTGTAGCTGATGGACCACTTAATCCGCATGATATTTTGCGTCTATTAGGGATTAATGCATTATCTAATTATATTGTGAGTGAAGTACAAGAGGTTTACCGTTTACAAGGGGTTAAGATCAACGATAAACACATAGAGGTGATTGTTCGCCAGATGTTACGTAAGGTTAATGTCTTAGATTCGGGTGAAAGTCTTTTCCTAAAGGGAGAGCAGCTTGAGGAGGCGCGCGTTAAAGAAGAAAATCGTAAGCTCGTTGCTGAAGATAAATTACCTGCACGTTTCGAAGCTATTTTACTAGGGATAACCAAAGCTTCATTAGCGACTGATTCCTTTATCTCTGCAGCCTCTTTCCAAGAAACGACGCGTGTGCTAACAGAGGCGGCGGTCACTGGTAAACGAGACGATCTCAGAGGTCTGAAAGAAAATGTGATTGTAGGACGTTTAATTCCAGCGGGCACAGGTTTTGCTTATCATACCGAATCACGGCGTCAGCGGGCGGCTAATATTTTGGCAAGAAAGCAAAAATTAGTGGCGCAACAAATGACCGTAAGCGATGTAGAACAGGCATTGAGTCAGGCTCTATCAGCACCGAAAGAGGGTAGTCAATAATTTGGCTTTCATCTTTTAATTTAGTTTTTTTTCAATAAAAATGCACCTGAAAAGGTGCATTTTTTATTGCGTATCATCGTTTTTATTCTGCACGAAGTCGATTTGGATTTCTTGGGTAAGCCCTTAAATACAACGTTAATATTGTGTAAGGGAAGCTAAAAAAGGGGATACTAAGCGGTTAAACTAACGGTTCCAAGGTAACAACCACGACAGTTGTTCAAAAAAA